>OJIO01000169.1_pt1 | contig 52553 bp, 55 predicted proteins | sample 1595621 | NCBI WGS metagenome assembly OJIO01 (sample SAMN05416776, study PRJEB24817) | seawater metagenome | isolation source: Sea water | place: Canada:Atlantic | collected 2013-07 | reverse complement strand
TAGTTAATCAATCAAGTGAGTAAATGTGTAAGATTTCCTTAGCGAGTTTTTTGCATTTAGCAATTTGGAATTTTATTTACCGTGAAGAACTAATTAAAGCCTTGAATTCTTTGGTTCGTTTCTTTTTTAAGAAAGAAATGAACGCCAGTCGCGGCGAGCGACAAGTCTAGTTGAAAAACAAAACACTAAATTGAGCGAAAAACATCGAGAAGGAGGCAATATTTCAGAAACAACAAGGCTTAACCCGTATCGAATTATAATATTCCATATATATGAATATTCCCTAAACAAATCAATTTAAAAAATAGTCCTCAATACATCCAGAGTCTTCAATTCTCTAAACTGTTCGATATGCAATCTATAATAAATAACCATATCATCTATAACCTGATTACGTAGTTCTTTGGGGTAAGAAAGGGCAATCAATCCATCCATAGACATATGGTCAATCATACCGATGGCGGCACTTACTTCTTTGGTAGAAACGTACTTTTCAGTATTATGATCTTGGTACTTGCCATTATAAAGGTCGAAATATGGAGTGTCCGTATGAAAATTATTGATCGGCATAAATCCAATGTGCTCCGATAATTCCAACATAAACTTGACGCTAAACAAGCCAAGGTTAATGGGTTCATCGCTGTCCAAAAGAGTAAGTCGACTATATATAAAATCAAAAAGAGGAATATTTTCCTCTCGTTCTCGGATTGCGTTTTTACATACTTCTAAGATAAATAGCCCAATCGAGGATCTGACTACATCGTATGATAGTTTCTTATAATGATGTTCAATTCTGCATTCTTTGATTCTAGCTAGTTTGTCATCTTTATCATAGGCTACAAGGTCTAGTATGTTAAGATGTTGATATAAAGATGCTTTATTTTTTGTTTTACTGGACCTTACCCCACTTACAATAAATGACCTCAATCCTTTCTCTCTCGTAAATACATCCAAGATCAAGCTACTCTCACTATACTTGGTGGATCTGAATACGATACCGATACTTTTGAATAACCTCATTCAAATGGCTTGCACTGTTGTTAAACATTATGACTATTAGAATCGCTCCACAATTAAAATTCCCAACCAGGGATGGGCGGATCTGATTTATATTTTTGCTTTGTGGCAATTCTTTCTTTTTGTCTTTCTAAAATCAATCTTGCCAATCCTTCGATAGGAGGGACAATAGCAATTGGGGATAAAACAGCATTAATTTTCACTTCCAAAACATCCAATCGATAAAGATAACTCATCAACAATTCTGGTTTTTTCTCCAACAAATACGCTACTCTATCTCTTATCGCTTTGTATAGATCACTTTCTGATAATTCGAAAAGCGTATCAGGAAATATCTCTCTAGATGGAAGATCGTCGCTCATATATTGACTAACATTTTTTTATAAACATTTAGTTCGGCCACCATCCACTGGAATATTGATCCCAGTAATGTATGATGCGGCAGGACTGGCAAGAAAACCTATAGCGGCTGCAATTTCTGATGGTTCTGCAAATCTACCCATCGGTATAATAGATTGCATAGAATTAATAGTTTCTTCTTTTGTTTTATTCGCTTTTTTGGCCTTGTTTTCTATAATTTCATCTAGTCTTCCAGTATTCGTAGCGCCTGGTAGTACATTATTTACGGTGACACCTTTACTAGCCACTTCTCCCGCTAGTGTCTTGGACCAACTAGCTACAGCTCCACGAGTCGTATTACTCACTCCTAGATTGGCAAGGGGACTTTTTACGGACGTAGATATTATATTAATGATTCTACCAAAACCGTCTGCCTCCATACCAGGAAGCAATGTAGTAGCTAGTATATGGTTACAGATTAGATGCTGATTATAAGCAGCTAAAAAAGCCTCAGGTGTTGCTTTTGCTATCGGGCCGGCTGGTGGTCCTCCTGTATTATTCACTAGGATATGAATATTCTTTTTTGAAGCAAGAGACTCTATTTTAGTTCTCAAATCAGCCTGTACATTGTAATCTACAGTAATATAGTCATGTCTCTGTCCTTTCGAAGTGTCCAACTCTGACACCAAAGCTTTAAGCTTATCTTCAGATCTAGCAGCTAAAGTCACATTAGCACCCATCTCGGCAAGCAATTTCGCTGATGCTGATCCAATCCCTTTTGACGAGCCACAGACAAGGGCATTTCTATTTTCTAGTGATATATTCATCTTCTATTTATTTATAATTAAAATGGATTGAATAGTTTTCAATTTAAATCAATACAATTCAGTGCGCTAACCTTTTTTCTTGAATGGATTAAAGATATTAGTTTTTTGAATGGAAGATAATGTTAGCAAACAAAAAACCGCAATCAGGCAAATTACCCAATCGCGGTTCAATATTTATCTCCCCGTAGAATTCTAAAGAAAGTGTTTATTATTTCACGAGTAATTTATGTCTTTCGGGACCAGTAGACACCATAGAAATCGGAACTCCGAATTGTCTTTCTAGCTCAGCTAGATAATCTTTTGCCTCTTGCGGTAACCCTTCAAGAGTAGTTACGTCATCTAAACTACTTGACCATCCTTTGTGTGATTCATATACCGGAGTTATTCCAGGTACATTGATATCATAAGGCAGTTCGTTGGTGATTTCACCATTCACATCGTAGTGAGTTCCTACTTTGATCGTTTCGAATTCATCGAGTACATCTAGCTTTGTAATGACAACTTGCGTCACACCACTCAACATAATAGTATATAGTAATTGAGGGATATCAATCCATCCACATCTTCTCGGTCTCCCTGTTGTAGCGCCAAACTCAGAACCTATCGCTCTTAACTTTTCACCATCAGCATCGTCCAATTGCGTTGGAAATGGGCCAGATCCTACTCTCGTACAATATGCTTTTACGATACCAATCACCTCCCCTATCTGAGAAGGTGCAATACCTAAACCATTACAAACTCCAGCAGAAATCGTGTTTGATGAAGTAACAAATGGATAAGTACCAAAATCAATATCAAGCATAGAGCCTTGTGCTCCTTCTGCCAAAACTTTTTTACCCGCTTTTATAGCTTTGTTGACCATATATTCACCATCCACAAAGTTGAGTTCTTTGATGATGTTGATACAATCAAACCATTTCTTTTCTTCTGTAGCAAGATCAAACTCTATCTCAGGATATAATTTGATGAATTCCATATGCTTCGCTTTTAACGCCTCATACTTTTCTTTAAAGTCCGCAGTTTCGATATCTCCTACCCTTATGCCATTTCTACCCGTCTTATCCATATAAGTAGGTCCTATCCCTTTGAGGGTACTCCCTATTTTTGATTTTCCTTTTGCGGCTTCCGATGCAGCATCTATGTATCTATGAGTAGGTAATATCAAGTGTGCCTTTCTCGCTATGAATAATCGGCTTCGGAACTCTACTCCTTCTTTATCAAGATTATCCAATTCTCTCACCATTGTAATAGGATCGATTACAACACCATTGCCTATGACATTGGTTATGTTTTGTCTGAATATACCTGAAGGAATAGTATGAAGAACATACTTGTTTGTTCCGATAATGATCGTATGTCCAGCGTTTGGTCCGCCTTGGAATCTACATACCATATCGTATTTGTCAGCAAGATAATCTACGATTTTCCCTTTGCCTTCGTCTCCCCATTGGAGTCCTAAAATTACATCTACTGCCATTATTGGATTTTGTGCAGAATTATACTACTTCTCGAAAATATATGTTGAATTCAACAATTTTTTTTCCTAGAGATACCTCATGTTTCACTGAGAATCTAGAAGTAGAATTTAAAGGTCAAAATTATAGAATTGCTTAGATATATCAGAGTTTATAGCAGTATATATTTAATTTATTATGATGTATTTATCCACAATTTGGGATTGCCTGATATTAATCCATCGGGAATGGGTTAGATATTAGAATTGAGATTTGAATAGAAGAATCAAAAAAGCCTGACTCACATTGCGAATCAGGCTTTATACCTGGTTGATAGGTTTTATGGTGTTTTATTTTCGGATCTTAGAAATACTTAGATCTGTTATCTGTTGCTTTGAATTTCTCTTTAAGAGAATTCAAAAGACTAAAGTTAACTCTTCCTCTATTTGTATTATTCAATGATCTAGTTTGAGCTAAAACGTTTGCTGGTGCTGTGCCTGCAGTTTTAGAGTTTGTTCTTACTACATATACACCATTGTTTCCAATGATTGCTTTAGACATTGATCCTTCAGCTTGACTAAGAGCTGCAGCCAATACTTTTGGTTCATTTCCTAATCCAGTAACTCCACCTGCAGTGAATGCTACATCATTTGCCGACTCTACTGAGGTATTAAAGCTACTTGCTATTGATGCAAGATCTGAACCACTTATTTTACTAGCAATTGATTCTCCTTTTTTAAGATTCATTACTGATACCTCGATATCGTTCTTTAAGTCAGATACAGTAGAAAGTCCTGGTGCAGTTACACTTGCAAGACCAGCTAATACATACTTATTGTTGAAGTAGTTTACTAGATCAGTATATGTATATATACTTGGAGAAACTTCTCCAGCTTTTGAATCTACATCATATGCCCATCTTACGATTTCTCTTGATGTTTCTCCACCGCCGAGAGCACCTACTAGGTAATCATTAGCTTTTAAAGGAGCTGTTCTCTCGATTGACATATTTGCTTTTCCCTCTACTGCCGTTCTTAGTGCATCCAAAGATCTGTTAGCACTTACGATTTGATCAGCCACTTCATATACAGTATTCTGTGTTTCTTCAGAAGGTACGATTGCAGATCTGATAAGCGCTATTTTGTACTTTGGGTTTGTATCATTGAATACTTTCTTTTTCACATTGATCAAGTGAACCCCAAATTGAGTTTGTACTGTGTAAAGACCTCCTTCTGTACTTCCCACAAATGCAGCCTTATTAAATTCTGGCACCATTCTTCCTTGAGCGAACGTTCCTAAGTCGCCACCTTGAGCCGCAGATCCATCAGAACTATTGTCTATTGCTAAATCAGCAAAATCAGCTTTCCTTGTTTCTACTAATACTCTTAAACTATCTATATAAGCTCTTGCACTAGCCATACCTACTACATCTCCCTGAGCAGCTGGCCTCAATATATGACTTGCTTGTACTGAATCAGGAATTACTCCTTTGCCGGTTAGTTTTGCTATGAAATATCCTCCATTATCTAAGTAAGGACCATAAACATCTCCTACGTTCATATCAACAACTGCATCTTTAATAGGACCAGTAAGGTCATCTTGTCTTGCATAGAAAGGACTATAAAAACCTTCATTGTTGATTACATATAGAGAATCTTCTGTGCTAGAAGATTTAGATTTAAACTCAGTTGCTCTATCTGCTAAATCCGCTTTGATATTTACAGAGTCTTCAGCTGTAGGCAGTACATCAAGTACCGCATATTCTATTACTCTTGTTTCTTCTTCATTCGTGTATATGAATGCATTATCACTAATATAAGAAGAGTAGTCTGTATCTGCAAGTGTTACTTCCGAGTCTTCAATATTGTCAAAAGGAATCTTTACGAAGTCAAAACTTACTTTTTCAGAAGACTTAATTCCTATGTTTTCAGCAATAAACTTGGGTGTGAATATCGACTTAGAAACTAAAGCATTTATTTTCTCTTGCTTTGCAATTTTTATAACTTGCTTCTGTAGTTCTTCCCATCTTAATACAAAATCTGGATTAAGCTCATCTCCATTTTGCAATGCTTGTTTTACACCTAGTAAACTTTGCATGTCTACTTGACCTGTTTGAGGATTTCTGTATACATTTTGAATCACAGGGCTCAATTGACTACCAAATAATAATTCGGATAATTCATCCCCGCTTACTCCTATTCCTAGATTCGACGCTTGGTCTTCAACGATTGCTTTCTCTGTAAGGTAATTCCATGCACTAGTTTTGCCAGCGTAAGAGTCTGTTCCTCCTGAATAAAGTGCTTGCTCAGCTTTCTGAAAGTCTCTGTAATCTATTTCAGTTCCAGCTACTTCTCCTATGATTTGTTTTGGACCTAATCCACCTTGATTTCCTGCATTCATCATATCCATGATCACAAATGCTGCTAAGGCAAGACCTAATACCAATAATACAAACCAAAAATTGTTTCTAATTTTTCCTATTAAAGCCATTCGTAGTATGTTTCTTTTGTTATGTAATATTCTGAATGTCAGAATATTATGAGTTTACTTATTTCAAATTTTCTTTTTGCTGTGCAAAAGATTTGCAAAGGTAAGTTTTTTCAGCATATTTTCAAACAAGTTGGCCTACTTAGGAGTGAGGCGATTTTTATCAATTGAATGAATTCTACTATTTATTTAGAGATTTTTACTTCTTGTCTCTCCAATAAGGATATTTACTTCTATAGTTAATTACGTCATCTTTGGATATTTCTATCTCCAGCGAATTGTTGTTTTCATCAATTAAAGTTGAACTACCATTCGCAGCAATTATTTGTGAGGACCCTGGAAATTCCCAGCCATTATCATCCCGTCCTATTCTATTGCAACCGATCACATAACATTGATTTTCGATGGCGCGAGCCTTAAGTAATGCATTCCAATGTTGAATCCGGCCAATTGGCCAATTGGCCATATAGATAATCAAGTCAGCATAATCTATTGATCTTACATTCTCTGGAAACCTGAGGTCATAGCAAACTTGTGGTAGCAACTTCCATCCTTTATATTCTATTAACGTTGTAGGTTGTTTATTTGAGAATGTATCGCTTTCTCCACTTGGTGTGAATAGATATTGCTTGTCATACCGCCCAACTATACCTTCATTCGTTATTAATAGTACTCTGTTATAGTAGTTTGTTCCTTCACTGATCGCCAAAGAACCTATGATTCCAGTATTATTTTTTCTAGCCAATGTTGTTAATGCCTTTATAGCGGAATGATCCTCAGGAATGGCCGCAGACTTAGCATCCATATTAAACCCCGTTAAAAACATCTCAGGAAGAACCAATAGATCAATCTCCAAAGAAGATAGATGATTTGATATTATATCAATGTTGGATTGAATATCCATCCATTTTATGTCGAATTGAAGGAGGCTAATTTTCATGTATACAAAGATGAGTAATTAATTGATGATTTGTCGAGTTGATGAATTGTATTAAAGCATCGTTTTATGGTTGATCGAATGTATTTCGTGATTTTAGATGCGTGTATACCACTCACGATGGATATAATTATAGATGAGATCTCTGAGTAGCTATCATACTATAAACAAATCCTTGAAGAAACCAGCGCAGCATTTAAAAATGCAACATTTGACCTTTAAATAAACCTTTCTACGAAAATATTCGTAGAAACACTTGCAAGTACGAATAACTTCGTATATGTTTGTACGAAAATATTCGTAGACCTGTTTACGTTTAGTTAATTATAAAACACAATCATATGGCCAAACCAACCAAAAGTGAATTAAAAATCTTACAAATACTGTGGGATAAAGGACCATGTTCAGTAAGAGATGTACATGAAAAAATATCAGAAGCTAAAGATGCAGGATATACGACTACGCTCAAGTTAATGCAAATAATGGCAGAAAAAGGTCATGCTGTAAGAGATACATCTTCTCGAACACACATCTACTCTGCTTCCGTTTCAGAAAATGATGCTAAAACTGACTTAGTCTCGTCTTTCATTAGCTCAACATTTAAAGGGTCCGCAAAGTCATTGGTTCTGCAAGCTCTAGGTAATAATGAGACGAGTCAAGAAGATCTAGATGAAATCAAAAAACTAATCTCCAGCATAGAAAACTCTAAATAAAATGATCGATCAATTAACTTCATTTCTCGGTACAGATGTATCATATGCACTCGGATGGACGATTATTCATTCTTTGTGGCAGATTTCTCTATTAGCACTTATAATGTCAGGAGTTCATAAGATTTATCAACATAAGACTTCAGCGTTCAAGTACAATATTTCTTTGAGTAGTATTCTTTTGTCTTTGGTATGTAGTGTGATCACATTTATAATTTACTATGTGGATACAAGCTCGACCTCAGCTGCAGAAGCTATTAACAGTACTTCATTTGGAAATACCGCAATCACTCAGTCTTATGTTAGCATAATAGAAAGCATAAACAATGCCTTCACTAATAACTTACATCATATCAATACGATATGGATAGTGGGCGCAATTTTTTTTTCACTTAAGTTTGTCCTCTCTTTTGGATATATTAAGTATATCAAATCAACGGCTACAAAACTGATAAGTCCGCCTGTTCAAAAACTACTAGTCACCACTAAAGCTAATATCGGTGTCAAAAAGGCTGTTCGCATTCTAGAGTCTGCAAAAATCAATGTACCCATGGTATTAGGCCATGCAAAACCAATCATACTCTTCCCTATTGGAATGATCAATATGCTCACGCCCCAGGAAATAGAAGCGATTATCACTCATGAGTTATTCCACATAAAACGCAATGACTATGTCGTGAATATGGTGTTGACCGTAATAGAAATTGTCTATTTCTTCCATCCAGCCATGTGGTGGATCAGTGCCAACATAAAAGCCGAAAGAGAAAACTGCTGTGATGACGCAGCTATAAATTATAACATCGATTCAGTAACATATGCGAAGGTTTTGGTAAAATTAGAAGAGGCCCGCAGTGCCGGAATTCCTTCATTAGCTATACCGTTTGCATCGAACAAACATCAATTATTAAACAGAATAAAAAGAATCCTCAATATGGAACAAACTAAAAACGATATCAGAGAAAAGTCCGTAGCGACTATTTTATTATTATTTGTTGCAATGTTGTTTGCCAGCAATGTAGATAGTCAACTACCTCAAAATGAAATGTCTAAAACATTGTCAGAAAGTTCTCAACTTGAGATTGAGAGGACAGAAGACTCTCCTAAATTACAAAGAACAAATGACACTATTAGAATGAGCGGTAGCGATGAAATAGTTGTTGAGGTTGCAAAAGGGTTGTTTTCATCACTAAGAGTAGATGGAAAGGAGGTAGAGGATGGAGAAATGGTCAACCATCTAAAGAAAACATTTTCACTTGAAAACCAAAATGAGAATAATAAATACAATCAAAAATTCTATATGAAAGGAAATCCTGTGCTGGAATTTAAGAATCAAAGTTTAATGCTTTTTGGAGATACATCTCATATCGAACTTGAAGATGAAAAAAAGTTTTCACTTAAAATAGACACACTTCCTTTCGAAATGCATCTTGACAATGATGTGATAACAATAATAACAGAGAAAAACGGTAAAAGTATTGAGCTAACAAAGAATAATGGTCAAATTACAAATCTCAAAATAGACGACAAAGTAATACCAGAGAGTGAATATCCTAAATATCAAGATGATATAGATGCAGCATTAGAAGGGTTCACATTTGATATGAGTGATGGTTTTGGTGATATGCAGATTGAGATGGAAAATCTTTTTGATGGGAAATCAATTGATAGCATTTTCTCAAATTCATTTGGAATGATGTTCGATGGAGAAAACTGGAGAGAGTTTGGAGGAAACATTGAGCAATTACTAGATAATGATGTGTTCGAAAAGATGAAAGACATGGAGAACTTCAGAATGTTTGATCTTGAGGAATTAGAAAATTTTGATGGTCTCAAAGAGTTAGAAAATCTAAAAGAACTTAAAGGATTAGAACAATTTGAAAATCTAAAAGGGCTAGAAGATCTTGAAAAGGTCTTAGAAAACATGGGCATACAACTAGACTCTACAATGAAAATGTATAATCTTGAAATGGACGATTTTGATGGATTCAAAAACTTCGAAGGTTTTGACGGATTCGAGTTCTTCAATGACAATAACATCGACATCAGAGACAATGAAGGCCTATTTGGATCTAATACGGTAGTAGATAAAATTGGTAATTCACTTAATCGTGATGGACTATTAGAGGAGTATAAAACTAATAAAATAGAACTTTCAGGAAAGCATCTTAAAATCAACGGAGAAAAGATGCCAAAAGCGCTATTCAATAAATATAAGAATATGTATCAAGAGGCGACAGGTGCACCATTGACTAAAAAATCAAAAATGGTATTCAATGTAGAAGGAAAGCCAAGTAAAAGGAAGGTCAGGAGTTTTTAGAAGGAAAATCATGAAAGTTTGGGTTTTGGGGGTTTGAAATAAACATAAGAGCGTTGAAACGCTGTAAAACAAAGAGTTGTAAAACGGTTGTCATTCTTTTTTAAGACCACTTCACTATATTTACTGAAACTAAAAATCAAAGACATGGAAAAGTTACTTTATTCAGCACTGGTCATCTGTGCAATCTCCCTGGCAAGTTGCGGTGGAGGTGATTGTGATACTAGCTCAATTACTGATGCGACGAACAAAATCAACGATGCTTTATCAGCTTACAGTTCTGACCCATCTCAAACAAATTGTGATGCTTACAAAGCTGCAATAGATGATTACATCAGCGAGCTAGATGATTGTGAACTAGTTCCTCAAGAAACGATTGACAGTTTCCAAACTCAAAGAGATGCGTTGACTTGTTAATCTAATCAAAAGCAAAATTTTAATGGCTGTACTTTGTTGCAGCCATTTTTGTTTATTCAAAAAAAATAAAAACAATTTTCAAATTAAACTATCTCGTAATATATTAACTATCTAAAAATTGCGAAATTTGCCACTATGCAAGATGTAGGATATTCATATCTAGAAGAATTAAACGAAATACAAAGGAAAGCCGTCACAGCTACCGAAGGTCCTGTGATGGTAATCGCCGGTCCCGGTTCGGGTAAAACGCGAGTACTGACATATAGAATCGCTCATATTATCAATCAAGGAGTACCACCATGGGAGATATTAGCCTTGACCTTTACCAATAAGGCTGCCAAAGAGATGAAAGAGCGGATCGAAAAAGTAGTCGGTACAGGTGCCCAGCGTGTATGGGCTGGAACGTTTCACTCATTGTTTGCAAAAATATTAAGAAGAGAAGCACACAAAATCGGCTACCCGAACGACTTTACCATCTATGATACGGATGATAGTAAGAGCGTGATCAATGAGATAATAAAATCACTCAATCTCGATAAAAAGGTTTACAACAATGGTGCAGTGCGTGCTCGGATATCTGCAGCCAAGAGTAACCTCATCACTCCAAAAGCATATGTAAATAACGAAGAACTAATGGCACTCGATCGTATGAATCGAAGACCTCTCATATATCAGATCTATGAAAAATATGCTGCAAAATGTCTTCGCGCAGGCGCTATGGATTTCGATGATTTACTACTTCAGATGTTTCGACTTTTATACCAGAATCCAGATGGAGTAAGAGAAAAATACCAGCGTCAGTTTCGGTATGTAATGGTAGATGAGTTTCAGGATACAAACGTACTCCAATATTCTACAATCAAACTTTTAGTAGATTATCCAGATAGCCCACAGAACATCTGTATTGTGGGTGATGATGCACAGTCTATCTATTCATTTAGAGGTGCGACAATCGAGAATATATTAATGTACCAAAGCGATTACCCGAAAGTACAGATCTTCAAACTGGAGCAGAATTATAGGTCCACACAGTTTATTGTAGAAGCTGCGAATGAAGTGATCAACAACAACAAGCGTCAGATTCAAAAGAAGATATGGACGGATAAAGGAGAAGGGGAAAAAATCAAAGTCATCAAAGCGATGACAGAGACTGAGGAAGGAAAACGAATCGCAGACAGTATAGTAGAAAGTAAAAACAGATACAATCTCAGAAATAGTGAAATCGCTATTTTGTACAGAACAAATTCTCAATCGAGAGTATTTGAAGAACAGCTCAGAAGAAATAACATAGCTTATAGAATATATGGAGGTCTCTCGTTCTACCAAAGAAAAGAAATAAAAGATATTGTCGCCTACATGCGCCTTGCCGTGAATGATAAAGATGATGAAGCACTAAAACGTATCATTAATTATCCACGAAGGAGCATCGGCAAAACGACGATAGAAAAGATATCAAAACTGGCAGATGACAATGAAATGAGCATGTGGCAAGTACTTTCTCAAATAGATTTCGGACCAAGAGCAAAAAAGTCAATCGGAGATTTTGTACAATTGATCAAAGCATTCAAACAGAAAGCTATCACTCAAGATGCTTACGAGTTGGCAACATTCATTGTACGTAAGTCTGGAATATCCGAATTGCTAAAATCAGATACAAGTCCAGAAGGTGAGGGTAGAGTTGAGAATGCCAATGCATTGTTGGATGCCGTAAAAGAATTCGTAGATGAAGATGAATTAGTCGAAGGGGAGGAGGTTACAGAAAAATCCATGTCCGTATTTTTGCAATCGATTTCTCTCATGACAGATGCAGATAAAGATGAAGAAAACACAGATGTCGTAACGCTCATGAGTGTGCATGCAGCCAAAGGCCTTGAGTATAGATCAGTGTTTGTCGTTGGATTGGAAGAAAACTTATTCCCATCATTCATGTCGTTATCGTCACCAGATCAGATAGATGAGGAACGAAGGTTGTTTTATGTGGCTATTACTAGGGCAGAGGAATACCTTACACTTAGTTATGCAACGAGTAGGTACCAATATGGACAATCTAGATACAATGATCCAAGTCGATTCTTAGAAGAACTAGGACAGACAAATATTGATTCTTTAATGTCTATTTCAAAAGAAAAACCAAGCTTTTCAAAGCCAAAAATATTAGGTAATTTCAAAAAACTTGGCACCAATAAGGTACCATCTTTAGGAATAGATCCAGAAGACTTCAAAGCAAGTTCCGCATCTCAGATCAAGGAAGGGATGAATGTTCTACACCTTAAGTTTGGTCAAGGTCTGGTCAAGACTATAGACGAAAGACTAGTTGCTACGATTTTCTTTGATGGGTTATCCGACGGTAAAGAAAAACGAATTATGCTCAAATATGCCAAACTCCAAATCTTAGATTAATCAATGGTGGTACGCTCTTGGATATCACTTTTTACTTTTGTGGGGATCTTTCTTTTCTCTTCAGTGCTTCATGGGCAATACCGAGTAAAAACTTATGATATATCTAAGACGATTACATCACTGAAATCTACAGATTTTGGATACTTACAATATGGTACTTCCACTGGAGACATAGGTCTTTATGACGGAATTATTCTTGATCAGAAAGAAAAATTCAATGGAAGTATCGTTGACATTCGAACCACTAATGGTATATCTCAAATCCTTACTTCCAGGGGTCTATTTAAGATAGCAGATATCAAACCCACTCTACAAAGTCCCAATAATCTTCACATTTTAGATATAAGTTCTGACCAAAACATGTTAGTCACAACTGCGGGTGTTTTTGAGAAATCCGGGACCGATTACATTCCTAATCGAGAAGAATTTTATAATATCAATGAGATCCAAAATGGTGGTTTCTACGATATAGATGGTACAGAATATTTATGGATAGATCGTAAAGTATTTGTAAAAGATAAATCCTGGCGAGCATTTGTGTTACATCCCAAATCAGACATCAGTATTACTTCCTTGAACAAGAAACTCATAATTTCCGACGATAATGGAATCACCTCATTTGGTAATAACGGATCGATTGATACATTGTACAGGACAGACTCAATTGGGTTGACAAAAATATTTGCTCTTAATGGTGCAGAATTGATTTATTGTGCAGATAACCAGTTAAGTATATTCAACATTAGGAATCAAGAACTAACAAATATTAGAGCGTTAAATACTGAGCTTGTCAATGCTGTTACGGTGGATAAGTGGGAGAATATTTGGGTGGCCGCAGGTTCTTATTTATATCAAATAATAGACACAAAAAATGCCAAAAACCAAGAGCCCCCTAAGATAAAAATTTCGTCCATTCAAGTAAATGGAATATCTCACCCTTCTGATCAAACAGTTGTATTGAACAAGGGAAGTAATGATCTCGACATATCATTTGAAGGCATTCATCTTACTCGACCTCAGGATCTAGCATATCAAACTAAGTTGTCCAAATCAAATAACTTATCAGATAATCAGGATATAAATAAATGGACAAAGCCTAATAAGAAAAAAGAAGCAGAGTATAGAAATCTTACCCCAGGAAAATATCGGTTTCAAGTTCGTGCCAGTATAGATAATAAGTACCATACTTATGCCAAGACAATCGATATTCGAGTGAATGATGATTCTGTTCAATATTATTGGTTAGCTGGTTTGTTAGGTGCTTTGGGAATTTTATTGACTGCTGTTTTTTTTAATACACGATACAATCGCCTCAAGGTAAAATCTGATCAAGAAAGAAAGCTACTTATACAAGAAAACAAGATGCTGAACTTACAACAGAAAGCACTTCAACTGCAGATGAATCCGCATTTCGTATTTAACGCTTTGAACTCGATTCAAGGTCTGATTGCAAAAGAAGATAACAAAAAAGCAAGGAGATATCTACAGCAATTTTCATCTATGATGCGAAGTGTGCTCAATCAAAGTCGAGAAGAAAAGATCTCTTTGGATGATGAAATGGCCTATCTAAAAAGTTATCTCAGTCTGGAACAAATGGCCAATAATCACAGTTTTGATTTTGATATTATCTCGCATCCAAATATGGAAGATGGAATTGACATTCCAACAATGATCATTCAACCATTTATAGAAAACGCAATTATTCATGGAGTGAAGAGTTTGAAAGATCGTCGTGGAAATATCTCTGTCCGGTTTGATCTAGAAGGGAATAATCTAAAATGCACGATCTCAGATAATGGACTAGGTAGAAAAGCCGCGGCAAAGCATAAGGTGTCAACACATAAATCTGTTGCCTTAGATGTGGTGAATGAAAGACTAAAAGGAAAAGGTGTAAGAAGCAATCCTGTGAAGTATACTGACAAGCATGATGAACAAGGGAACCCAATCGGAACAGATGTGGAAATCAGTATGCCATTAAGTTAAATCAGCTTATACCTTTAGACATTAAAAATATATTAAGAATTGAGTAAAAAAATGGATACAAAGTCCACTGTAAGTATTATTGTCTTCATAAAAAATCCTCGCCTAGGTCATGTTAAGACAAGGATAGCCAAAGAGGTAGGAGATAAAAAAGCGCTAGAAATCTATCTTAGATTAACTGAACACACAAAAAATGTATTGGCTGAGGTAACTAGTGCGAAAAGGTGTGTTTATTATTCAGAGTTTATAGATGAGTCTGACTCCTGGTCTAATGAAAAATTTATCAAACGATTGCAATCTGGTGATAACCTAGGAGATAGAATAAAACATGCATTCACAGAAGTATTCGAACAAAGCGCTAAAGTCATAATAATAGGAAGCGACTGTGCTCAATTATCCACCGAACATATCCAACAGGCTGTCGACTCATTAGAAAATAATAATGTGGTCATAGGACCAAGTTTTGATGGCGGATATTATCTACTTGGCATGGATTCTAATTATCAATTTTTATTTGAAGACATTGAATGGAGCACAGAATCTGTTTTTAAATCCACTAAATCAAAAGCTATTAATAATGGATTGATAGTTGCCGAAATAGAGCCTTTATCAGATATCGATTATATAGAAGACTGGGAAAAGTACGGGTTCGAAGATTAATCTTATTTCAAAAAATCAATATTCCGCTTCAACCCTTGATATTTAGTCCGCTTCACCGCTGAGCCAGCAAAAATCTTATCAAAAGTATCTTCTGTGATCTCCTTCCAGTCACTCTTGGTCATTCCAAGGAGATCTTCATGAGGAAGAAATTTTGGTTCTTCGTGCGGTTTCGAAAATCTATTCCACGGACACACTTGCTGACAGATATCACAACCAAACATCCAATCCTGCATCATTGGGGAGAATTCTTCTGGTAAGGCTCCTTTATGCTCTATGGTCAGGTAGGAGATACATTTGCTTCCATCCATGACATAGCCTTTTTCGCTTATCGCGTCCGTAGGGCATGCTTCTATACATCTAGTGCAAGTGCCACAGTGATCTTTTATTGGATGATCATATTCTAACTCTAGATCGCAGATGATTTCGCAGAGGAAAAAATAAGATCCTTTTTTGGGATTGACCAATAGAGAATGTTTACCTACCCAGCCCAGTCCTGACCTTCTTGCCCAGTCCCGCTCTAACACCGGCGCACTGTCCACAAAACATCGTCCATCTACCTCTCCGATTGTTTCTTGCATCCATTTATAAAGCAGGATCAGCTTCTTCTTCACAACTTTATGGTAGTCTTTGCCGTGGGCATACATTGCAAATTTTGGAGCTGATTGGTCCTGCTCCGCTTCTGTGTAGTAATTATACATCAGACTGATAACAGATTTTGAGCCAGGCACTAATTGAGTAGGGTCTACTCGTTTGTCAAAGTGATTTTCCATGTATGCCATCTCCCCATGATTGCCTTGGTTGAGCCAGTCTTCTAGTCGACGAGCTTCTTCATCCATGTGCTCGGCTTTGGCTATAGCGATACCCATGAACCCAAGTTCGGCAGCTTTTTGTTTTAGTAAGAATGTTTGGGTGGTCTTATTCACTTGTCGCCGCTTTACTTAAAAATTCCACAAAACTATCTGCCACCTGATCCTCATTATATTCCTTCACAATAAGCTCATACGCTCCTACCGCTATCTTATTTCTCATCTTTTCATCTCTCGATAATTCCAAGATGGCCTCACTCATTTCCTTCGGATCATTTTTAACCAAGCAGATATTTTTATTGTCTAAAAAAAGCTCTTTTACCCCTTCTGTATCCTTCGTTATTATACATTTTTTAGCCGCCGCATAATGATAAATCTTATTCGGTATTACAACATCTGTTTTGACGGACTCACCAAATACGCCAAGGCATATATCAAATTCATTAATAGCCTCATTTAGCTTTTCATAAGGTACATTGTGTACAAAATCAATGTTGGTGACTTTTAATTCTTCAGCTAAGGTTCTTACTTTTTTATAGGTAGAACCAGAACCAATAATTCTGAATTGTATCGATGATTCATCTCTGAGAAGGTGAGCCGCTCTTACTATTTTATCTATCCCTTGTAATGGATTGAAACTCCCATAAAAGCCAACGATCATTTTATCGTTTGGGGGTTTCCTAATTGAGAAAAAGAGAGCCGTATCCACTCCAATATAAATAGCCTCATTTGGTTTTTTTATTCGATACTTATCAACTAAAAACCGTTGGTGTGCCTTTGTATCCCATATTAGGATATCTGGCCAATAAAAAGCCAACCAATCGACTAGATACTTATGAGGCCCTTTCCACTTGACTTGATAATCTAGGACACGGGTCATATATTTCGAAATCAATGGATCAAAAACAACAGGAGCGTTACTCGCTAATTTAATATATGCCACGTCTTTGTGTCTAAAGGAAGGAACAACAACAAAGTCCACATCTTTAGACTTTTTTCTTATTTCCTTAAATGTGGCCAAATTTCTTTTTCTGATTCTCAAAACATCTACAGAAACATCCGCTCTCTTCTTCAAACCATTGAGTAAGATTAAATCCCGGTTGTACTGAAAATCTGTCTTTCCAATAAAAAGTAACTTTAGAGTCATCTATCTATTGATCTTGTTAATTAAATCTGTACTTGAATGTCCATCTAAAAAAGGAATAATTTCTACTGAGCCTCCTTGATCTTCTACAAAATCAGCACCTACGATATTTTCTTTTTTATAGTCTCCTCCCTTTACCAAAACAGCTGGTATTAAAGCGGAAATCAAGTCAATAGGAGTTTCTTCTTCGAAAATAATAACCATGTCTACAGAAGACAATGCAGCTAAGATAGAAGCCCTACTTTGTTCGTCTTTTAATGGTCTTTCCGAACCCTTCAGTCTATTTACAGAAGCATCAGAATTGAGACCAACTATGAGAAAATCTCCTTTGGCTTTTGCTTGCTCTAGATAAGTAATATGCCCTAGATGAAGTAAATCAAAACATCCATTTGTAAATACAATCTTATGCCCTAAGTTCTTCAAGTCCTGAAGAAGCTCCTTGCTAGACGATATGGTTTGTATTTTTTTTTTGAATGTCATGTTTTTTATTATTGTTGCTTCTTTGGTTTTGGGTTAAGTGGTTTCAGTATCTGTTTGCTTGCTTGGGCGCAAATATATAATTTGTTATCTGTTGCCGGTTCCAAATGATTAAACTCGGGTGCTGCCTATTTGCCCGCAATTCTACCATTTGCTCCACAAGCCAGCCAATTTGCTAGTCAGTTAATGAGCTTCTAGCCAATTACTGCCTGTATCCATTCCTACCAAAATCGGGACTGTCAGATTCGGCATGGCATTCTTCATTAACTCTTCAACCAGTGTTTTTAGTTCTTCTAGTTCTGGTTTGTACACATCGAATACGAGTTCATCATGTACCTGTAGGATCATTTTTGACTTCAGGTTTTGATCTTTCATCGCTTTGTGGATGTTGATCATGGCTATTTTGATCATATCCGCAGCTGTACCTTGTACAGGAGTATTGATTGCCATTCGCTCAGCATTACTTCTAGTTAATCCATTTTTACTATTGATATCTCTTAGGTTTCTTCTTCGCCCCAGCATCGTTTTTACATATCCATTTGCCCTCGCAAATTCTATGGTGTCATCCATATATCTTTTGAGCCCTTGGAATTGCATGAAATAATTCTCTATCAATACAGTGGCTTCAGTTCTTTTAATACCTAGTTGCTTACTTAAATTTGTTGCTCCCGCCCCATAAGTAATAGAGAAATTGACAGTTTTTGCATTTCTTCTTTGATCTGCAGTTACCTCATCATAAGGAGTATCATAAACTTTGGCAGCTGTAGCACGGTGGAAATCATTTCCTTTGATAAATGCTTCCATCATAGCTTCATCACCACTAATCTCCGCAATCAATCTCAATTCTATCTGCGAATAATCCGCAGCTAATAAGATATGGTTTTCATCTCTTGGCTCGAACGCTTTCCTAATCTCTCTACCTGCCTCATCTCTAATCGGAATGTTCTGCAGGTTTGGCTTGTCAGAACTAAGTCGACCTGTTGCTGCTCTCGCTTGATTGAAATTGCTGTGAACGCGTCCTGTCTTGGGATTGATCATCAATGGAAGTGCATCTACATAAGTTGATTTAAGTTTACTATATTTTCTATAGGTCAATATTTTATTTACCACTTCATGCTTTGGTGCTAATTCTGTTAGTTTTTCAACATCTGTAGAATACTGGCCACTACTCGTTTTTCTCCATCGATATGGAATCTCTAATCTTTCGAACAATACTTGCCCAACTTGCTTTGGTGATGCGATATTGAAATCAACTCCTGCATCTGTATAGATTTCTTTTTTAATATCAGCGATCATCTCTCCCAACTTCAAAGAGTAATCATTGAGAAATTGCTTGTTGATCCGAACTCCCTCAAATTCAACATCTGTAAGCACTTTGATAAGTGGTGCTTCCATCGTCTGATATAAATCCAGAATCTCGTTTTCCTTCATCATCTCAGTGAATGGAGCTTGCAGCCTGAGCGTCATATCAGCATCTTCTCCAGCATATTCCTTTGCTTTTTCAATAGTCACATCACGCATAGTAAGTTGATTCTTCCCAGCTTTACCGATGATATCTGTTATAGGCACCATTTTATAATCTAGATAAGCTTCCGCTAAATAGTCCAACTTATGTCTCAAATCCGGTTCGCAGAGATAATGAGCAATCATAGTATCGAAAAACTTTCCGCCTAACTCTACATCATTCCACTTCATGACCAATGCATCATACTTGATATTCTGACCGACTAGCTCAATATTAGAGTCTTCTAATACTCCTTTGAACTCTGCACAAATAGCTTTTGTCTCGGTTTGATCTTCTGGTGTTGGCACATAATACGCTACACCTTCTTCATATGAAAAGACTAACCCAACCAACTCCGCAAGGTTAGCATCGATATTTGTCGTTTCAGTATCAAAAGAGAATGACTTCTGCTTTGATAGTTTTGCAACCAATTCCTTCCTGAGTTCTGGCGTGTCGATTAATTGATAATCATGCTTAAGTGTTGTGATGTCTGTCTTCGCTACAGAATAACTCTTTTTTACTTCTTTAATATCTGAAGAAGTTGCTCTTTCATAAGTAGCAAACAAATCACCTTGTTGTGGTCTCAATTTTTCTCCTTGACCTAGGATTTGAGTCGCCAAAGAACGAAACTCCAATTCTTTAAATAACTCTTCTAATTTTGGTTTGTCAAATGGCTCAATAATATATCGCTCAGCATCAAACTGTATAGGCACATTCAGATCTATAGTTGCCAATCTGTAAGACAATCTAGCTTGATCTGCGAAGTTTTCTAAATTCTCTTTTTGCTTGCCCTTTAGTTGATCTGTGCCCGCTAGGATACCTTCCAGTGTTCCAAATTGTTTCAATAACTTAACAGCTGTCTTTGGCCCTATTCCAGGTACCCCCGGTATGTTATCCACACTATCACCTTGCAGCCCAAGTACATCTATTACTTTCATCACATCATCTATATCCCACTTCTCTAGGATTTCTTTCTCACCTAAGATGTCCACACCATTCCCTTGTCTAGAAGGCTTATACATGAATATATTCTCAGAAACCAACTGTGCATAATCTTTATCCGGGGTAACCATATATACTTTGAATCCTTCTTTCTCGGCCTGCTTGCATAATGTACCTATCGTATCATCTGCTTCATAATTGGGTACTTCTACGATTGGAATGTTGAATGCCTCCACGATCTTGCGGATATACGGAAATGCAATCTTAATATCTTCTGGCGTCTCATCTCTACCCGCTTTATATTCTGGAAAAAAATCGTGTCGAAACGTCCCTCCTTTGGGATCAAAAGCTACAGCGATGTGCGAAGGCTTCTGATTTATCAATAAATCCCAAAGTGTACGCACAAAACCGGTAATTGCTGAGGTATTCAACCCTTTAGAATTGATAAGGGGCCTAGTTATAAATGCAAAATGGGCACGATATACTAATGCATTACCATCGAGTAGAAAAAGTTTTTTTTCGCTATTCTCAGCCATATTCAGGTTGTTTTCAGTTGGAAAGCTGGACACAATTGATATTGAGTCCACACTTTATATTTAACATTTTTCGAGTGGCTAAAGTACGAGAATATTTTTGTCCTTTAATCCTAATTAGGAATGATGCATTAATAAAGTACGTTTTTATGTGCAGATATTTTTTCATTCTCCAAGGCAAAAAACGTAGGCGATGCAGAGCATAGGCGAGGCTTTTTAACGCAGAAGAAGGGAAAAGAGCAAGCAGAAGAATGTAACTTTATTATTGTTTCATTCCTAAGCTGCATTTCACAAAGTCGCCTTCATATCTAAAGTGTAAGCATAAGGACGGTTGAACTTGATTCTATATTTATTAAAAACAATTCGAGTAGATTTATGGTCTATATAATGTTAATTTTAGCCCGACAAGCTATTATTACGAAAGAGGTTTCTATAAAAACATTACTTCAATATGAAAAAGACATTCTCATCAATTGTAAACATCCTTCTTGGGCTAGCAGTGGTCGGTTTTATCGGATATAAAATTTCTATCCAGCCGAAATTTGACAATGGTGAGAAAGTGCCAAGCTTTTCGACAACCCTTATCAATGGGGAGTCCTTTTCATTGGATGAAATGAATGGACGGTATGTGTTATTAGATTTTTGGGGGTCTTGGTGTGGGCCATGCAGACAACAAAGTCCAGATTTGGTCAAGTTGCACCAAAAATTTTATGGTAAAAAATTCAAAGATGCCAGTGGATTCAACATCGTATCAGTAGCTATAGAAACAAATGAAAAAAGGTGGAAAAAGGCCATTCAAAGCGACAACCGCGATTGGCCACATCATATCGTTCAGTTGGATAGATTCGATGGCCCTATAGCTACTCAGTATGGTGTGAAGGAGATACCTACTAAGTACTTATTAGGAACTGATGGTGCTGTATTGATGGTGAATCCTAGCTTTAAAGAGTTGGATGCGTTTTTTGACGAAAAAAAGTAGCCTTAAAGTATTGCTAATCATTCAAGAAAACAAAGGTTATATTTTCAAGAAACTCCCTTTGAGTTTCGAATTATTATTCCTGAGAAGGACTTGATACACCCCAGTTGGTAAATGCTCTACATTGATATTGGGGTCACTTAATATCCCAGAAAAAATAATTATTCCTTGATTATTAATAATTTGAACTGTGTTATTTTTACTTGTTTGTGCTTCTCCTACTAGATTAATTGATGCTGAAGCTGGATTAGGAAATATCTTCAAATTCTGAAAGTTCTGTTGTACTTGTTATTCCAGAATAAAAGTATTCCAAGTCTGAGATTGAAACCCATACATCACTATCCCACTGATCTTGTTTAAGTGTAAGAAATAATATGCTTATTTGGAAGTTCTGGGCCAATGTTAACTCCGGTATTTATTTGAGTGAGCTCTACATTCGTGTCAAAAGTCTGTAGCTGTCTTAAGTAAACCGTTTCTTTACCTTCTGGATCTATAACAATTAGCATATGCTCCACTCTGTTTCCAAACTCATCATTTACATAAATTGTTTTTATTAACGGTATAAATGTTTCTGTAACGTCATCATAGTCACTTCTAAGATCTTGTTCCAAATATTCATTTTCATCATAGATATAGGTAATTTTCGAATTGAGTTTTTCTTCTGAAGTATTAAAGTCAAAGCTCAAATTAATTTCTTCTTCCAATAAATTACTGTTTGTAAAATAAGTATAAGTCGCAGCGGAAACAAGATTCCATGAACCCAACCAAAAATATTCTATACTTTCTACTAATAAATCATCATCAAAAACAGACTCCGACTTAAATGAATTTATCCATTCTTCAGCAATGTTATCCCATCTTTGTGATATATACTCTGTCGAATTGACATTGCAAGTAATTTTATTTCTATTTTGTACAGATAAAACACAGGTATTATTATTTGCATACAAAATTTCCACTACTCGTCCGTCTTCATCATAAATGAATGTGTCATAGGCTGTAACGTTAAATCCTGCGTTAGGTCCATTCTGTATAATGTCTCCTCTTTCAGTTTTAATAATATTGTCTTGATCATCATATGTGAACGCCTCCTTATTGAGGGGATTATTTGGACCTGTGTTATTAACAATATACTATCAAGACGAACAGTAGGCTGTGCATTAAGAGTAATAAAGGCAAAAAGGCATAGCGGTAATATTCTATTCATGGTGATATTATTTTTCAATTATAATATTACAAAAAACAACTAGTGTTAAGTCAAGAATAAATTGACGATACATCTACAAATGCAAATAATTAATTAATTAATTAATTAAATTAGAATGACCATACTGAAAATAGAACCTTGATTAGAAAATCCAAAAAAGAAGATCATGGTTAAAATTTATAGCGTTACATTAAGCAAAGAAGAACAGGAATATTTATCTAAACAAATAGAATTCCGCAATTCAAAATCAGTAATAGTTAAGCGTAGTTTTGTAATACTGTCCTCAGATGAAAATGGAGATAAGAGTTGGAGTGATGCTCGGATTAGCTCAACATACAGTGTGTCTTTACGTACAATTGAACGGTTACGGAAAAGGTTTGTGGAAGAGGGATTACAGATAGCCTTACAAGGAAAGCCACGAGAAATTTTCAAAGAAAAAATATTTGATGGTCCTATAAAAAGTCAACTATTAGCATTAAGATGTGGAAAAGCACCATCAGGTCATTCAGGATGGACATTGCGCTTATTGGCTGATAAAATGGTTGAGTTAGAATATGTAGATAGTATAAGTCATGAATCAGTAAGACAAATATTAAAAAAAAACGAAATTAAGCCATGACGGGTCAAAGGATGGTTGATGCCAGAAGGAGGGGCAGATTTTGTACATAGAATGGAGTCAGTATTGGATGTGTACCAAAGAGAATATAATAAAAATCATCCAGTAATTTGCTTAGATGAATCACCAAAACAGATAATTAGTGAAACTAAGAAAAGCTACATGGGCAAAGATGGTATTATGCATCAATTATCCAGCACTTGGCAGAAACGACCTATAAAGAAGCTAAAACGATAACTATAATAGAAGATAACTTGAGTGCTCATAAACTTAGTACATTGTATGAGATTATGGCCCCGCAAAAAGCTAGGCAAATAATAAAAAGAATAGAAGTGGTTCGAACTCCAAAACACGGATCTTGGTTGAATATAGCGGAATGCGAACTAAGTGTATTAACCAGGTGTGGATTAAAAAGTAGAATAGCAGATGCAAGTGATCTAAAACGGCAGGTGGAAGATTGGGCCACCTACAGGAATAAAAAACAAAAAGGAGTCGATTGGCAATTTACTACAAAAGATGCGCGCATAAAATTAAAAAGACTTAATCCGTCATACATAAGTTGACTTAACACTAGTTAATTTAAAATTTCAAATTCTGATTTTGTTTTTCCTGTGAAAAAAGTAGCCTTATATTGGTATGTTCGAGATTCAAATTGATAAGCGTTATTAAATTTTGAAGAGAACATCCCTTTGGAAGATTAACCAACAAAAACCCAAAAAGAAGGATCAATATAGTATGGTTTTATTTACTATTTGTAAAACAAACTTGACATTTAGTTTTATTTGTTTTACATTTGTGTTAAATCAAACACATACATTATGAATGTCAATTATCTATTTCCCAACAAGTACAAGCCTATCGGATGGTTTGTTCTGATTCCTTCAGCAATCTTCTGGTTTATAACAGTCCTTCTTGATATCGAACCAGATTTTTTGACGTTTAATCTTCCTACTTTATTTATTGATGAGTTATTTGGAGAGATGCAATTCTTTGGTATAACTAAAAACAACTTATTAAATGAAATCATTGGAGCTATAATAATTATTAGTTCTATTATAGTAGCATTCTCCAAGGAAAAGTCCGAAGATGAATATATATCAAAAATACGATTAGAGTCCTTAGTTTGGGCTGTATACGTCAATTATGGCATTCTTTTAATTTCCCTTTTCTGCATTTATGACTTAGCTTTTATGTGGGTGATGATCTTCAATATGTTTACGATTTTATTTTTTTTTATTATTAGATTTAACTGGCAAATTTCCAAACTAAAAAAGTCTGCCTCATATGAAGAATAGTATAAAAGTAGAACGAGCAAAAAAAAACATTACGCAGGCGGATTTGGCAAAACTAGCATTGGTCAGCAGACAAACTATCAATGCAATGGAACTAGGTAAATATGTACCTTCAACACTATTGGCTTTAAGGCTAGCTTCTATTTTCGACGTAGCTGTTGACGAAATATTCACATTGGAGGATTCTGATTGGGGTTAAAAATTTTGTCGGTAAGTTTTCAACTGATCATCCTCCTTTTTGAGTATTCAGTTTTTCTTTATCGACACACAATGACCTAATATGATCTGTAAAGTATATGATGGTGCAAGTTTATGCTCTTGGCTAAATTATTTTCTGCGACAAATACGGTTCGAAATCACCTATCCGTTCTTAATTATCCGTTCATAAAGAAGCCAATTGTATATAGAATAGTATTTTTGCAGCCAATCCATGATAAATGGATGGGATTACAACAAATAAAATATAATGAGAAAAATATACAATATATCGATAATGGTTTTGCTTTCAGTGGCTATTATATCATGTGATAGCGGAGAAAAAAAACAGAAAGGTCCAGCTAGTACTGGAGACAACCTTGTAGATCAACTGACACAGCAGATTGCCGATGCCCCAGAAAATTCAGAATTATTGTACCAAAGAGCTACTACCCTTCATGAAAAAGAAGAGTATGAAGCAGCTATAAGGGATTTGGAAAAGGCAATGTCAATAGATTCGTTGAAGCCAAAATATTATCATTTACTTTCTGATACATATATGGATTATTTTAAGTCTAGAAAGTCCCTCGATGTTATGGAAAAAGCGGGTCGTCTATTTAACGAACGGATACCAACTTTACTTAAACTTTCTGAAACACAAATGTTACTCAGCCAGTATGAAAATAGTGTGTTTACTGTAAATGAAATCCTAAGATTAGACCCACAAAATAATGAAGCTTACTTTATGCTCGGTATGAATTTCCGTTCTATGGGACAATTAGATAAAGCCATAAATAGCTTCCAAACTGCTGTAGAAAACGATCCTGAAATGGTAGATGCCTGGCTTATTCTCGGTGAATTACACGAAAAAAACGGTAAAGGAAACCCAATGCAATATTACGAAAATGCCCTAACGGTCTCTCCTGATAATCCACAAGTATTGCATTCGATGGCGTTCCACCTCCAAAATAATGGAGACATCCCTGGTGCAATTAAACTCTACAAAGAGATCTCATCCAAAAACCGTCAGTACACAGATGCATACATCAATGCAGGAATTCTCTACATCGAGCAAGACAGTTTAGAACAAGCTTTCGAACAGATGAATATCTTAGCAGGTGTCCAACCAGAAAATCCTTTTGCATATTACTACAGGGGTGTAATCCATAAAGCGTATGGAAATTATGAATCTGCAGAGATAGATCTACAAAATGCTGTTAATTTACAGCCGTTATTCACACAAGCAAAAGAAGAATTATCAGTTGTAAAAGAATTAATCTTAAAAAATAAACAAGGATAATGAAGCCGATCAATCCTATCATAGAACAAGCGGAAACACTGTCTTCTCATTTCTACACAGAAGAAAAGAATTATAAGGCTAGTATTGATAATATAATGGCGAAATCTTGGCAATATGTAGGTGATCGAGAACAGTTATTAGGAATGCCTGAAAACGTTTTTCCTATCACACTTCTCGAAAAATCTTTAAATGAGCCTCTTCTACTTCAAACAACTGGAGAAGATGAGATTTCTTGCATGTCTAATGTATGCACACATAGAGGATTCCAAATTGTACATCATCCTGCTAAAATGAATCGAATTGTTTGTGGTTACCATGGGCGCCGATTTGACCTTGATGGTAAAGTCGCTCACATGCCTGAGTTCAAGGAAGTAGAGAATTTCCCCCGTCCTTGTGATCATTTGACCCATGTTCCAATTAAACGATGGAAACGATTTCTATTCACTGGAATAGATACTCAAATAAACTTTTCGATAATAAAAAATCGCCTTGACGAAAGAGTTGGTTTCTTAGATATTGATTCTTGGAGGTTTGCTCCTGAATACTCAAAAACCTATAATATAAACGCCAATTGGGCGCTCTATTGTGACAACTATCTAGAAGGGTTTCATATACCATTTGTACATAGTGATCTCAACAATATCATAGATTATGGTGAATATACTACTGAGTGTTATGACCATATGAGCGTACAGATAGGATACGGTAAAAGTGGTGACGAAGGGTTTGATATTCCTGAAGGTCATCCTGATTACGGTAAAGTGGTGGTAGCTTACTATTATTGGTTATTTCCTAATTTTATGCTCAATTTCTATCCTTGGGGAGTACAAATCAATATTGTAAAACCAATATCAAAAGACTTCTGCAAGGTAGATTTTCTCTATTTTATTGGTGATGAAGATAAGTGGGAACAATTCGGAAAAGATGCACTCGCAGAAAAGGTAGAAAGGGAAGATGAATATGTAGTAGAAGCAGTACAAAAAGGAATGAAGTCAAGATTCTACGATACAGGCAGGTATTCTGCAACTAGAGAAAAGGGCGTACATCATTTTCATAGATTAATTAGCGATTATATGTGTTTTCACGGATAACTCTTTTGTGATCTTTGACATAACTTATCACTACCCAAAGACTCATTTGGAACTAATCCTTTCCTTATCGTATTATTATTAATTTTGCATTCTAAAACTAAGAAGAGTGAGACTCAATAAATATATAGCGCATAGTGGGGTTTGTAGTCGAAGGGCTGCAGCAGAATTAGTAAAAGGCGGAGAGATATCCATAAACGGTGCTGTCGAGTTGAATCCTTCTTACATGGTAGAAGAGGAAGATGTAGTAGAATATAAAGGTCGCAAACTAAAACAAGAGAAAAACAAAGTCTATCTATTACTTAATAAACCTGCAGGTTTCGTAACTACGCTTGATGATGAGCAAGGCAGAAAAACTGTCATGGATCTTGTTAAGAAAAAAGTATCAGAACGAGTATACCCAATCGGTCGCTTGGACATGAACACAAGTGGTCTACTTTTACTCACCAACGACGGCGACTTAGCTCATAAACTATCTCACCCAAGCCAAGAAATAATAAAAATATACCAGATAACTCTTAATAATGATATCACAGATGAGGACATCCAAAAAATTAGAGACGGGCTGGAATTAGAAGATGGTTTAGCTATAGTAGATAAAGTAGATAGAATTAAAGGTGGAGAAGCTAATGAGGTGGGCATGCAACTACATATGGGTAAAAATAGGATCGTCAGGAGAATATTTGAGCACCTTGGATACCATGTAAATAGACTAGATAGAACATATTATGCTGGCCTTACAAAAAAGGATCTCCCTAGAGGTTTTTCTAGATTCTTAAATAAACAAGAGATAATAGGATTGAGACACTTTAGTGGAAAAGATCAAACAACTTAAACCGCAAAACTTTCTCCACAACCACATGTCCTAGAAGCGTTAGGGTTACTGAAATAAAAACCTTTCCCGTCTAGTCCACCAGAGAATTCCAACGTGGTGTTACACACATATAGAAATGACCTTAAGTCTGTTACGATTTTGATGCCATTATCTTCAAAGATTTGATCCCCATCTTTATCTTCTGTATCAAAATCCATATCATAAGTCAATCCGCTACAACCACCACTGGTCACAGCAACACGGATGAAGTGCTCTTGACTGATTTCACCAGAAGTTTTGAGTTCTTGGATTTTATCTTTTGCAGTTTCTGAAACAAATAGCATGGACTATATTTTTAATAATTACTTTGTAAAAGTACTACAATCTTTATTGATAAATAGTTCTGATCTACGGTGAGAAAATTTAATTTGTATGAAAACAATTTTTATTGGGATTCTTAACAGGAATAGATGCATTTCCTATCTGTGATAAAACTCACCAAACGATTTTGCTAAATAGGTCATAATCACATCTGCACCGGCCCTTTTAATGCTAAGTAGTGTCTCTGGCATAACAACATCATAATCCAACCATCCTTTTTCACATGCTGCAAGCAACATCGCACATTCTCCACTTACATGATATGCGGCTATTGGTAGATCAAACTCTGAGTTCAACATATGGATAACATCCAAATAATTAAGAGCAGGTTTAACCATAAGAAAGTCAGCGCCTTCTTGAGTATCTAATTCAGCCTCGATAAGTGCTTCATTTTTATTTGCAGGATCCATTTGATATGTTTTTTTATCTCCGAATCCTGGAGCTGAATCTAGAGCATCTCGAAACGGACCATAGAAACCACTTGCATATTTTGCACAATATGACATGATACTCGTATTATAATATCCTGCCTCGTCCATCGCTGTACGAATCGATTCTATTCTACCATCCATCATATCAGAAGGTCCTATGATATCAAATCCTGCTTGAGCTTGAGCTACCGCCATTCGATCTAGGATTGGTAGTGTCTGGTCATTCACTATTTCTTTGCCTATTACCAACCCATCATGTCCATCCGTACTATATGGATCCATCGCCACATCGCTAATGAGCACAGCTTCAGGAATTTCTTTCTTGATCAATTCCGCTGCTCTTAAGTAAAAATTATCCTCTGCATAACTGTACGTTGCTACTTTATCCTTATGCTCTTCAGGTATGGCAGGAAAGATCATAAACTTATCTATCCCTACCTCTATTGATGCTTCCATTTCTTTCAGCATAAAATCCAGTGTCATCCTTGAAGCTACAGGCAGAGACTTTATTACCTCAGATTTATTTTCTCCAGGTAGTAAAAATAATGGGGAGACAAGGTTCGTAGGAGATAGATGCGTTTCTCGAACAGCTGATCTAATTGATTCTGATTTTCTATTTCTTCTTGGCCGTCTAAGCATAGTTTTCATTTTTCTTTGACAGGTAATCGTAGTCACAAATATCAAGCTATTATTTTTGAATGTCACCAACAAGCTTTTCTTTTACTAAATTATTACATATTCCTCTTTATTCCCAACGAATACATTTACCACATATTTGGATATAAAATATATATTCAATACTTTATTTTACTCTGTTGATAATAATAAGAATTATTAATTACTTCGTATCTTTTCATCGATATTTTAATTCTCTGACCTGAGAGGATACCGATTTTAAAGTTGTTGCTGTTGTTTTGCACAAAATTTCAGCAATATATAAAATGACAAAACCCAAATTTTGTCGACCTCTCATAAATTTATTATTATGAGTGTAGCAACAAAGGACATACGTAACGTGGTCTTATTAGGGCATTCCGGAAGCGGTAAGACCACCTTCGCTGAAACCATGCTTTTTGAATCCGGAGCCATCAAACGTAGAGGCAGTATCGATAACCAAAATACAATTTCCGATTACTCAAATATCGAACAAGAAAGAGGTAACTCTATTTTTAGTACGCTCATGCATGTCAATTGGCGTGGTAATAAAATTAATATTATTGATACTCCTGGCTTTGATGATTTTGTAGGAGAAGTAGTTTCGTCGCTAAAGGTTGCAGATACAGCTGTTATTCTTCTTAACGCCTCTTCTGGTGTCGAAGTAGGTACTGAATTATTGTGGGAATACGTCGAAAAGTTTTCTACTCCTGCGATCTTCGTTGTAAATCAGATGGATAACGATCAAGCCAACTACGAAACTACGCTTGAACAAGCCCAAGAAAGATTTGGGCATAAAGTAGTTCCTGTACAATATCCTTATAATTCTGGTACCGCATTCAATAGTATCATTGATGTACTCAGGATGGTAATGTACGTTTTTCCAAAAAAAGGAGGTAAACCTGAAAAGCATGTAATCCCAGCAAAGGAGTTGCTTCGAGCAAAAGCAATGCACACCATACTAGTGGAAGCTGCTGCTGAAAATGAAGAAGGTCTGATGGAAAAATACTTTGATCAAGGAACTTTGGATGAAGCGGATCTTGCTAAAGGCTTAACCATCGCACTTGCTAATCAAGATATATATCCTGTGTTTTGCGCATCCAGTGTTAATAATATGGGTAGCGGTAGGATAATGGGATTCATTAATGATATAGCTCCTTCCCCTGCTGATAGACCTGAAGCTCTTCTTTCTGACGGAAGAGATCTTGTCTGCTCTACAGATAATGATACTACAATTTTTATTTATAAAACACTAACCGAACCACAAGTCGGCCAGGTATCATATTTCAAAGTATATTCTGGGAAGTTAACCGTAGGAGATGACCTAATAAACGCTAACAATTCAGAACACGAAAGAATAAACCAACTATATGTAGCAGAAGGAAAAGTAAGGACCTCTGTTTCTTCCTTATCTGCTGGTGACATAGGTGTCACAGTCAAACTAAAAAACACACACTCTAATAATACCCTGAATACCAAGGGTGTGGATCGGTCTATAGAACCGATCCACTTTCCTTCTTCCCGGTTCCGAACGGCAGTATCTCCTCCGAGTAAATCTGATATGGAGAAACTAATTAAGGCATTACATATTATAGAAGAAGAGGACCCAACAATGATCATTGAGCAATCTGCTCAGCTCAAGCAAACCATTCTTCATGGTCAAGGTCAATTGCATCTTGATATAGTCAAGTATCGAATTGAACAAGTTAACGGTATAACAATGAATTTCGAAAAGCCTCGAATTCCTTATCGGGAAACGATCACTCGGGGTGCTAGTACCCACTATAGACACAAAAAGCAGAGTGGTGGATCGGGTCAATTTGGGGAAGTGCATATGCGCATAGAACCATACCATGAAAATATGAAAGACCCTGTTAACTTATCTGTGAGAAAGAAGGAAATAGAAGAACTACCATGGGGTGGAAAACTAGCTTTCTACTGGTGTATCGTTGGTGGATCTATCGATGCCAAATATAGCAATGCGATCAAAAAAGGTATCATGCAAAAAATGCAAGAAGGTCCCCTTACAGGGTCCTACTGTCAAAATATTCGCGTCTGTATCTATGATGGCAAGATGCACGCTGTAGATAGCAATGACATGGCATTTATGCTGGCCTCTGCAGCCGCTTTCAAAACGGCATTCAAAGATGCTGGACCACAAATCATGGAGCCTATCTATGATATGGAAATTTTATGTTCAGGATCTGTGATGGGTGATGTGATGGGTGATCTGCAAACACGTCGAGCTACTATTCAAGGAATGGATTCCGTCGGTCATTATCAAAAAATAATGGCTAAGGTCCCATTGGCAGAGCTTTATAAATATTCTTCCACTTTGCGTTCTATCTCACAAGGAAGAGCAAAGTTTAGTCGTGCTTTATCGGGTTTTCAGCCTGTTCCATATTCGATTCAAGAGGAGCTAATGCATGCGCATTCAGCATTAGAGGAAGCATGATGATATACTGATCCCAAAGTCAGTTAGAAGGTCTTCATTGAGTTGGAGACCTTCTTTTTTGTTTATACTAGGTGTGAAAGTCTAAAGTCTAATCAAGATCTAAACCGGGCCATATCCATCCGCAGCAACACAGCTATCATAATCGTAAACCCAAGTAATGCGCTTCCCCCTTTACTTAAAAATGGCAGGGGTATACCAATAACTGGCATGATGCCAAGTGCCATTCCAATATTGATAAAATAATGGGTAAACAATATCCCCGCTATACAATAAGCATAGTTCTGAATAAACAGGTTTTTTGCCCTTTCAGCAATAATCACAATCCTGACAATAAGTAATGTAAATAAGAAAATGACTCCAAATGATCCAATAAATCCTTGTTCTTCACCTACAGTACTGAAAATAAAATCAGTTGTCTGTTCCGGCACATAATTCAGCTTAGTCATATCTCCTTTTAGAAATCCTTTCCCTTGGACACCGCCAGAACCGATAGCTAATTTCGACTGAATGATATTGTATCTCGCACCTCTTGGGTCACTTTTTTCTGGTCTAAGCCACACATTGATTCTGTCCTGTTGATGTGGTTCCAGCATGTTCTCAAATGCTAAGGCAGACCCAAACGCCAAGATGGATGATAGTAAAACAGCCGGAAGAACTAGGGTCAATGTTCTAAACTGCCGCTCTTGAAACATTAAGAATGTATAGACTATAATTGCAATAATTACCACACTCATACCCATCCAATATAGGTCTCTTACATAAAGTAATATAGACACCGCCGCTATAAAAAAGAAAATAAATGCTGATCTCCATGATTCTGCAATATTATAAACTAAGGTGCCCAACCCCACTAAAGTAACCACTAATACAATCACCTGAGGCTCAAAAACCAGAGAACCTATGAATATAGCAGCTATGGAAAACCCTAAAATATACATTAACGGTGTAAGGCCTCTGCGATAAAACAAGATAAAGAATGAAAGAAAAATTAGTGCAGACCCTGCATCTGATTGAAGTAAAATAAATACCATCGGAAGGGCAATCAAGCTAAATGATATCAGCAAGGAGTTTCGAGTTCGGATATCTGATTTATACGAACTTAAGAATCCGCTCACTGCGAGAGCTGTTGCAAATTTAGCAATTTCAGAAGGCTGAAATGATACACCTCCAAAACTAAACCAAGATCTAGCCCCTTTGATTTCAGTTCCTATAATTAAAACTAAAATCAATAGGAAAATGGCAGCTCCGTATATTGGGAAGGCAAATGTATTCCAAAATTGCCAGTCAATCGCATAGACCAACACAAAGGAAACCAGAGCCATTCCAACCCATACAGTTTGTTTACCTATTGTACTATTAAAATCTAAATAAGCATAAGGGACCTTGCTGTCATAAACTGAGGCATATAGCATCAACCAGCCAATAATAAGTAATGAAAAAAAGACTGTGAGTGTAATCCAATCGATAGATTTAGTCGTTATTCTGGATCTTTGACTCATAAGTGTGTATTAACTAGATTATCTTCCTATCAATTCAGACTTTCTTATGTTATCCATTACGGGTATAACACCAGGAAAGTTGTTTTTTAGTTCGAGAAGAAAACCCATAAGTTGCATTTTGTTTTCATATGCACCCACTTTTACACGATAATAAGGAGCTACATGATTCCATTTGACTTTTATATCTGGATATAGCCCAGAGAACTTACCCCTTGCCGCTTCCATTTTTCGTCTGTCGTCAGTGGTTATAATCTGAATCCTCCATCCTTTGATACTCGTTTCAGCTCTATTTGTAGTTGTGAACTTGTCCATCATCTGATCAATTGAGGGACTTGTGTTCACTGTTACAGTCCCTTGTCCAGATGCCGAATTCAAAAACAAGATTCCTAATAAGAGAAGTGTATATTTCATAATCACTGAATTACTAATTTTTTTCCTGCAGAAGTACCTAATCTTGTCGCTCCAGCTTCAATGAGCTCGTTAGCAAACTTTGAATCTTTGATTCCTCCACTTGCTTTGATTGCCACTTTATCCCCCAATATCGACTTCATAAATACCACATCTTCGAGATTTGCACCCGATGGGGCATAACCTGTTGATGTCTTTGCAAAATCAACGTTACTCTTAATACAAAGATTGCAAAGTATTTCTAATTCTTCATGATTTAGATATGCAGTTTCCAATATTAGCTTAAGTACCTTGTTTCCTTTAAGTTTTGTTACTGTAGTTATACTATCTATTTCATTTTCGACAGTTGCCCAGTCTTTATTCTTAACGGCAGATAAATTGATAACAATATCTAGTTCGTCTGCACCCCCATTAATAGCTTTTGAAATGGCTTCCATCTTAGTGGCAACATGGTCATATCCAAAAGGGAATCCTATCACAGTACATAATTTAACATTTGACCCTAGGAGTTCTTTTTTTGCGATATCAAGATAATAAGGAGCAATACATACAGCTTTAAAATTATATTCAATTGCTTCTTGGCATAATTGTATGATATCTTCTTGGGTTGCAGTAGGTTTTAGGTTTGTATGATCTATATATTGGTTAATTTTCATTTATTTTTTTGGATATAATGGCTTGTGAATTTATACAAAGGGTAATTTCGTGTAATTATCAATAAAACCAAGTCCGAATATAATCATAAAGATAAATACGATTTTTAATCACAAGTATTAAAACAATCAAGCCTGTAGAAATCAAAATCATTTTTGTATTCTTAGCTACAGTACGATTTTTTTCTCTTCGACTTTTATATCTATGTCTTGAGGAGTATGACATGCTTGTTGATTATGAAAAATGATTTAGAATTGCAAAAGTACTATAATTGCAATGATAAGAAGACAAAAAAATCCACAACCAACTTCGTCGGATGTGGATTTTATAGCTTTTCTCTCTGAGACTTACTTCTTGTTAGCTTCGAGGTATTCTACAGCCTGACCAACAGTCTGAATGTTTTCTGCTTGTTCGTCTGGAATAGATACATCAAATTCTTTTTCGAATTCCATGATAAGTTCTACCGTATCTAGAGAATCTGCACCTAGATCGTTAGTAAAGCTGGCTTCATTGGTAACTTCTCCATCGTCAACGCCTAATTTATCTACGATGATTTGTTTTACCTTTTCTGAAATTTCTGACATAGTGTTTGTATGTTTTAATTAAGTCCTACTTCGTTTTGGCATCATTGCCCAATATTTATCAGGACATCATCTACACCGTTGCCGATGTTGATGGATAAATATTCACGCTTATGAATGCAAAATAACCTCTTAGCAGATTCAAAACCAAGCTTTTTAAAGATTATTTAACAAATGAGGTCATTAAAAACATCCTTATGACCTATACTCAAAGTAAATTTACTTCCTATCTCGCAAGGATTTATAAATAATGTGATAATATTAATATTCGTTTGGCTTATAGATACATAATGGCTTGACTTTTGATTTGTTATAATGTATATTACTATTTGGGTAGCATTATTGTTGATATTACACTAAGTACAGTATATTTGCTTTCTTAAAAAATAAAAATCGTCAACATTGAGTAAATTAAGTATAGTAGACCATCAAAACACAAAGATCATCGCAACTCTTGGACCAGCTTGTTCAAGTTCTGAAGGGCTTTTGAGTCTAATAAAGGCTGGTGTTGACGTATTCAGATTAAATTTTTCGCATGGCTCACATGAAATGCATGCAGAAACAGTAGAGAGAATACTAGCTATTAAAAAAGAGTATGGATCTAATGTAGGTATCCTAGCCGATCTACAAGGGCCAAAACTCCGTGTCGGTAAGATGGAGGGAGATGGCCTTGCAATCAAAAAAAATGATATCCTCACTTTCGTAAATGAATTTTGTGTGGGTAACATGGAAAAGATCTATATGAGCTACCCAGAATTTGCGCGGGATGTAAATGTTGGGGAACAAGTGCTCATCGATGATGGTAAACTAGTTTTAGAGGTTGTAGAAACTAATGGTACTAATACGGTAAAACTCAAGGTCCTTTTCGGAGGTATATTATCATCCAACAAAGGTGTAAATCTGCCAGACACAAAAATATCACTGCCTAGTTTAACTGAAAAAGATTTGAAAGATTTAGCATTTATCTTAACACTTCCCGTAAACTGGATTGCTCTTTCTTTCGTAAGAAAAGCACAAGACATAAAAGAATTAAAAAAGAAAATAAACGATGCTGGCCACAAAGCTAAAGTTATAGCTAAAATAGAAAAACCTGAAGCTGTCTCTAGAATCAAAGAAATCATAAAAGCTACAGATGCAGTTATGATAGCAAGAGGGGATCTTGGGGTCGAAGTACCAATGGAGCAACTGCCTGCGATCCAAAAACAAATCATCAAGCGTTGTATTCAGAGGGCAAAACCAGTAATCGTAGCTACTCAGATGATGGAAAGTATGATCACTAATCCTAGCCCATCAAGAGCAGAGATCACTGATGTAGCCAACGCTGTATTAGATGGTGCTGACGCTGTAATGCTCAGTGGAGAAACTTCTGTAGGTAAGCACCCTACCAAGGTGGTACAAGCCATGAATAAAATCATAGAAGAAGCTGAAAAGCACTATGAGATGCAAAATAAACGACCAAAGCCAAATCCTGACTCTTCTACTTTCTTATCAGATACAATTTGCTTAGCCGCACCTAAAATCGCAAATGAAGTCAATGCTAAAGCGATCTGTGGAATTACCGTTTCAGGATATACAGCATTCAAAATGTCCAGCTACAGACCGAATTGTAAGATCTTTGTCTTCTCTGATCAAGAGCATATGTTATCTACTCTTAATATGGTCTGGGGGGTGACGTGCTTTAAATATAATAAGTTCACTACTACAGATGAGACGATCTATGATGTGGCTGAAATACTAAAAGAAGAGGGTAAAGTAGTAGCTGGTGATATTATAGTCAATACGGGAAGTATGCCAATACAAAAGCGATTCAGGACGAACATGTTAAAAATTACAGTGGTGGATTAGTTTGGGGACTCTTTTATAGAGTGCTCTTTGCGAAGCATATTTTAATGTTTTATACCATTTCTGCTTGATATTGTCGGTTATTATTTAGTTTCTTCTTTGCGATTCTTCGTTAAAAAGCCTCGCTATAGCTAGGCTATCTCTGCGTTTTTTGCCTTGACTCACTTCGAAGAATTCAAAATCATATTCCGACATACCAAAACAGAAATGGTATTACTTCAATTTGGGAGAATTTCTGGTGACCCGAAGTACGTAGTCTCTTAAGGTGCTAGTAGCTATAAAACTGGACTGCCTTCTCAATATTCTCCAAGGATACTTCTTGATTATAATTTCCTAAACCAACTTGTTCCAACAGCGAAAACATAATCACCCCGCCTTTGTTCTTCTTGTCCTTAGACATAAGTGAATTCAACGTTTCCATATCTGGTATCCGATCCGTTTGATGGCCAAAGATTTCAATGATGGAGGCCTTTACTTGATTTACCTCTTGTTCAGTAATGTTTCCTTTCTGAAAGCTGAGATGTGCTTCCATGACCATTCCTATGGCTATTGCTTCTCCGTGAAGTAGGTGTGTTGGAGTGTCAAGATTATGAGATTCTATGGCATGTCCGAGTGTGTGTCCGAAGTTGAGAATTTTTCTACGTCCTCTTTCTTCAGGATCATCATCCGTGACGCTTTTTTTTATCATTACTGAATCATAGACAATTTGCTCCCAATCAAGATTTGAGAAGTCACGAATTATTCTGTCTCTATAGTACGCATCTGCATCTATTATCAACCCATGTTTAATGACTTCTGCATAGCCACTTATGATTTGTTCAATAGGTAGTGTATCAAGGAAGTCTGTAAATATAAATACCGCCCCTGGATTTTTTATGACTCCTATCAAGTTTTTGTAAGTATTAAAATCAACACCTAACTTCCCTCCAACAGAAGCATCTACCTGAGACAAAAGAGTTGTTGGCATCTGAATAAAATCCATCCCTCTCATGAAAGTACTGGCTGTAAATCCGCCCATATCACCGATCACACCACCACCAAGATTGATGCATAAACTATGACGGTCCGCACCAAAATCAATCATGGTTTCCCAGATTCCTTTGCATGTGTCTAGATCTTTGTTGATTTCACCGCTTTCTATTTCTATAATATCAAATTTCTGAATCAATGTCCCCGCTAAGGTTGGCAAACAATGCTCCGAAGTGTTTTCGTCAACTATAATTATGATCGAAGAGTAATTACCTCTTGTGATATACTCATTTACAGCATCCCAATTATTGATGTGTATGTCATACGTATTACAACTGATCTTTTTCATTGGTGTATTTATTTTTTCAAAAATAAAGTACTAGATTCTAAATTTCGGTTTCGAGGCAAGGGTTTGACACATATGAGTAATAACGAAATACACTTTTATTTACTGATACTTCCCTCGTGTCCGTGGGTATGGAGGCTCCACGCTTCTGGTCTGTCACCGAAGAGCACTTTGGTTTTAGCCCAAGTCATTTGGAACAGTTCAGAGTGTCGATATTCATTCAGAGCGTATTCATTTTCCCATATGCTATGTGTAAAGCAGACATTTTCAGGAAATATAGCTCTATGCATTTCTACAAAATTACATCCATGAAATTGAGCTATTTTTTCTCGACTTTCATTCCATATATTAATGAAGTCTTCGATCTTGTCTTCTTTGAAAGTCAGTTTTACGAATCGTGTTATCATCGGTTTAAGAAATTAATTTGGATGGTTTCGTTCTTATTTAGATTGAGCATAGAAGATGCTTTGCCCATATTTATACCAATCTGCATATATCCTGCAGTGTTGAAGGAACACATCACATCTGCTATAGCCACATCACCATAGTTTTCAGAAATCATGGTGATTGGGTCTTTTTGTTTGTAATAAATCTGAAAATCTCGTCCTGAACGAATCTTCTCGAATTTGTCTCTTTTTAAGTTGATCACAACATTTTCATAATGATCAACATGAATGATCGTTGCTCGAATCTGAGAGCCGACGACAACAGGTTTGATGCCCATCTTTTGGTTGATCTCCGAACGTTTTGTTCCTATTTCGTTGATAGGGTTTCCATTGGCTAAGTAATTAGAAGTCCAACCGATAATCTTTGCTATGCTGTCGAGTCCGAGTAGTTTATGGTCAATCTCATACACTTCTGTTGGATTGAGATCTTCGAACATGAGAGAAAAAATCCCATTGTCAGGACCAATAAAATAGTGTCCTTCTCGCTCAAAAGTGATAAATGAACTTTCTTTCTGATAATAATTATAGACTGCAACACAATGGATACTTCCTTTAGGAAAGGATCGAAAAACATTCTCTACAAAATGAGCCGCTTGCACAATATCATGAGAATCAACACTATGGCTCACATCTACAATGCGCACATCTAGAGATCGTTGATATATTTGCGCTTTTAATTCAGCAACATAATAATCCTGCATTCCAAAATCTGTAGTTATAGAAACTATATGCATGAGAGCGTTGTTCTAATAGGCCTATTTGATCAAAAAATTAATTTTTGTGATCATGGACATTATTTCTGTTTAAATATTCTTTTGTGATCGTACAAAAATGGATATTAGCACGATGCAAAGCATAAAGATCACGTTTTTATATTAAATAAAAAACTAATATAATAACGAATCGAGTTTTGATGCAAATTAATAAAAGTAAAAAATAAAATACATACATATTGAGTGAAATCATATTGACGATTGACGGTGTAGATCCTTTGGCATTATACGGTCGAAATAACTCTAAATTAAACCTTCTTAAGAAGGCATTTCCAGATCTTATAATTACTTCACGAGGAAGTAACCTGAAGCTATCAGGAGAAAGAAAAGATACTCAAAAAGCAAAAGCCAGAATAGAAAGTATGGTTAATATGCTGAGGCAAAATATTGACTTAACAGAAAAAGCGGTCATGGACTTATTAGAAGGGCATAATCCATATGAAATACAACAAGAAGATCTCAAACGAGCAGGTAAAGTAATTGTATATGGTAATAACGGTAAACCTATAAAAGCCAAAACAAAAAACCAACGTAAGCTAGTTGAGAAAAGTGAAATGAACGATGTTGTTTTTGCTATAGGACCTGCAGGTACAGGTAAGACTTATACCGCAGTAGCTTTGGCAGTACGAGCACTTAAAAACAAATTGGTCAAGAAAATAATTCTAACTAGGCCCGCTGTTGAAGCAGGTGAGAGTCTTGGATTCTTACCTGGCGACCTTAAAGATAAAGTAGACCCGTATCTTCGACCATTGTATGATGCACTGAATGACTTGATCCCACCAGAAAAATTAGACTTTTTCATGCAGACAAGAGTGATCGAAGTAGCCCCATTGGCGTTTATGAGAGGTCGAACTTTAGACAATGCATTTATTATATTGGACGAAGCACAAAATTGTACAACAGGGCAAATCAAGATGTTTTTGACAAGATTAGGGCCATCTGCCAAGTGTATTGTTACTGGCGACCCTAGTCAAATTGATCTACCTGCCCACCAAAAATCAGGATTATTCCGTGCATTAGATATTTTGCTTGGTATATCAGGAATAGCAAGAGTAAAATTAACGGCGGAGGACGTAGTACGACATAGGCTAGTAAAAGAAATAATTCTAAAATACGATGAATCTGATCGACAGAAAAGAGCTAAGTACGACAAAAGTGAAGAAGAATGACATCAAAAGTAATATACCTCGGTGGCTTAAGAACAGAAGCTGAACACCTTAAATCTGGTACTAAAGTCTTAACTGATGCACCGATTGATAATAACGGCAAAGGAGAAGCATTCTCACCAACTGATCTTGTTGCTACCGCTCTCGGTTCTTGTATGATGACCATTATGGGTATTGCAGCACAAAATCACGAGATAGACATGGATGGCACAGAACTGATTGTGAATAAGATCATGGAATCTGACCCAAGGCGAATCGGTAAAATCGAAATCGTAATAACAATGCCCGCTAATGACTATTCTAAGAAAGAAATGAAAATACTCGAAGCGGCAGCACATGGATGCCCTGTTGGCAGAACAATAAGAGGGGGAATAGAAGATCTCAAAATCATTTGGAAAGACGAAGAATAAAATGCAGAATCGCTAGAATTGTGGATTCGTAGATTCGTTTTATCGTGTTGACATTATAAAGGCGATATAATCGCTTAGGAATGATACATTAATAAAGTACCTTTTTATGTGCAGATTTTTATTCATTCTCCAAGGCAAAAAACGTAGGCTATGCAGAGCATAGGCGAAGCTTTTTAAAGTAGAAGAAGAGAAAAAGATCAAGCAGAAGAATATAACTTTATTGTTGTTTCATTCCTTACGGTAATATGAGGCATTTACTATTGTTACTTAAAATAAATTCAACAACTTGTTAATTCTATAACTCAATAACTGTGAGTAAATGACAAAGGTAAGAGTAAGCAAATCAGATCAAACGGCAGTTGGTAAAATAAAACTAAGTGGGTCAAAAAGTATTTCTAATCGAGTATTGATCATCCAAGCTCTTTGCAATGAATCATTCGATATTTCAAACTTATCGGATAGCGATGATACTAAGACCTTACAGTCGTTATTATTTTCAGATAGTCATGAATTAGACGCACATCATGCAGGGACAACATACCGTTTTCTGACGTCTTATCTCGCAACAAGAGTGGGAGAAAACATTCTTACGGGATCAGAAAGAATGCAAGAGCGTCCAATCAAGGCACTTTCGGATGCATTGATAAAGATGGGCGCAGACATCTCCTATTTGAACAAGGAAGGCTATCCACCACTTAAGATTGGATCTCCAACTAGAGCTCTAAATAGTAAGGTTTCCGTTTCTGCCGACATTAGTTCTCAGTACATTTCATCTCTACTTCTAGTTGCGCCCACTCTTCCTGACGGACTAGAGATTACAATGGTCGGTGACTTAGTTTCGAGACCATATCTGATGATGACACTCAAGATAATGGAATATTTTGGTGTGTCACACTCCTGGATCGGTCAGACAATTAGCGTCGGTCCACAAAAATATAAAGCGAAAAACTTCTTCGTGGAAGCAGATTGGTCTTCGGCTTCATACTATTATATAATAGCTGCAGTCGCTAAGAAGGTAGACATTACATTGGCAGGATTGCAGAAAGATAGTCTACAAGGAGATAGCGCTATAGCCATGATTGGTAATAGTTTTGGCCTTCAAACAGAATACATCGGTAACTCTATTAGAATTACTAACTCTGGAAATCCTCGAGAAGAATTCTTCGAATATGATTTTATCAACTGTCCAGATATAGCACAAAGTGTGAGTACAATGGCTGCTGGAACAGGTGTTTCAGCTCTATTCACTGGCTTGCAAACATTGAGAATTAAAGAGACGGACCGTATCGCTGCACTACAAGCGGAACTGGCTAAAGTCCATATATGGCTATCAAAACTTCCAGCCAAATTCTCCAAAAAGTCAGATCTAGAATACTACATGCAAGAAGGAAATATAGATGGAGATGAAATGGCTCCAACTTTTTCAACATACAATGATCACCGCATGGCGATGGCATTTGGACCGTTGGCACAATTGTTTCCTATCGAAGTAGAGGATTATATGGTGGTGACTAAAAGTTATCCTAAGTATTGGGAAGACTTAAAGAATTTGGGCTTTGATGTTGAGTTAGTATAGATTGCTTACATTGATTCGACTGTCTATTTGCTAGTTTCATTTGTTTGCTTAACAAAGCATCAGACATTTAATTATAAATTATACAAAATGAGTTATTTTAAAGAGACAAATAATAAGTTAGTTGCAGACTTCAAATTTATTGACTTCACTCAAGCGTGGGCGTTTATGTCGGAGGTGGCTATACATGCCGAAAAGCAAAATCATCATCCGAACTGGTCAAATGTGTATAATAATGTAACTATAGAGCTGACAACTCATGATGCTGGAAATACAGTGACCGAAAAGGATCGAATTTTGGCAGCGAAAGTGGATGAATTATATAAGAGATACAATTGTAAATAGTCATCTCAAAAAGCGTTCAAATGGCTTGTGTAGCAATTACGTAGATCAGTGTAGAGAATTATCGGGCTGGTTCCGGAATTCTAGTAATTATGCGATTATGCGATTATGCAATTATGCAAATTACTCTTCCTCATCTTCATCACAACCATCCAGCTGATCCACCAAGTTCAGTACCCAATTGATCACTTTTGCGCTAAGGTACTTACCGATTCCAGCCTTTCGTTGAGCCGATTTTAGGATGTTGACATTTTTATATCCGATATTTCTTTCTTCTGCAAGTTCTACATATTCCTCCCAGTCATCTGCGGTATACATATTGAACTGGCCTCGCATGATATCTAGGTCTGTTGGATCATTTAAATCGTATTCTGGCATTATCTCGGATTTTGATTACTTTCGATGTCGCAAAGGTATACAATATGAATAAATACGAATGGCTTCTTTTTGATGTAGATAATACACTTCTCGATTTCTCCAAAGCAAGTAAAGAATCACTTTTCAAAACTTTCTTAGACCATAATATGGTCTGCACCGAGGACATCTACAAAACTTATAAGGTAGAGAATGCAAAAGTTTGGATAGATTTCGAAGATAAAAAGATCGATACTGAAACATTAAAGAAAATAAGGTTTGCTGGTTTTTTTGATTTAATGGGTATCACTAAACTTGACCCTTTCGAATTTAATACTGCCTACATAAAGAATATGGTGGCGGTTAGTGAAGCATATACAGGTGCCGTTGAGCTAATAAAAAAAGTGTCTGATAATCATATCGTCAGTATCATAACCAATGGCTTGAAAGAGGCACAAAGACCAAGACTGGCTCATGTAGGAATGATAGAACTGTTTGATAGTATTGTGGTTTCAGACGAAATTGGTGTTGCAAAACCAGATGTTCGCTTTTTCGAATATACATACAACAGCATCCCGAATCCTCCAGATAAATCAAAAATACTCGTCATTGGCGACAATTTGATGTCAGATATTCTCGGAGGTCAAAATTTTGGTGTGGACACGTGTTGGATAAGTCATAAAAAAGAGAATCCCTCACAGATTAAACCCACTTTTAACATAAATTCAGTATTTGATATCGAAAGTGTATTATAAAAACGCCTTTGATAAAATCAATTCTAATATTAAAAATATATAATTTTAGAAGCCAATTACTTGATGAACATAGCATTATAAAATGCTTTTTATTTATTTATTTAATTGCTGTCAATCTAATTCCAAACGAATGAGTAAAACACAGTAAAAAGTTTGGTAGATTAAAAAAAGGCTATAAATTTGCACTCGCTTCCGAAAAGCAAGGAAGGTGCCTTAGCTCAGTTGGTAGAGCAATGGACTGAAAATCCATGTGTCCCCAGTTCAAATCTGGGAGGCACCACCAAAAAAAGCCTCAGCCGCTCAGATTATATCAGAGTTGTTGGGGCTTTTCCTTTTTATACATGTTTTAATAAAATTTATGGTTCTCGAGGCTTGTGTTGGAAATCTGAATGACGCATTAAGTGCTCAGCAAAAAGGTGCACACCAAATAGAGTTGTGTGATAGACTTGACCTTGATGGAAATAGTCCTTCTTTGAAACTGATCAAAGATGTGACTACTTCGCTTGACATTCCCGTAAAAGTAATTGTAAACCCTAAACCCTTCGATTATACCTATAGTAATGGTGAGTTAGCGGATATAAAAGACTATATCCAATCAATATCACAATTCAATATTGCGGGAATCGTTTTTGGACCCGTGGATACTAAAGGAATGCCTGATCTAAATGCAATAGATTCTATTTCTAAATGTACAGACTTGCCTCTTACTTTTCATAAAGCTATTGATGCTTCTCCAAATATAATAAAGAGTGTCCAAATGCTCATTAACCAAGATATTGTAAAATTTATCCTAACTTCAGGTGGGGCTAAAACAGCTGAACTTGGAGTCAAAATGCTAAAGGAAATGAATGATGTGATTAAAATAAAGAACTCTGCTATCCAATTAATTGGAGCGGGAAGAGTAACTGATAAAGTCCTTCATTCATTACATGAGACTTTATCATTGAATTACTACCATGGAAAATTGATTGTTGGGAATTTGTAATTATTAGATATTTCGATTGATTAGGTCTTTCACAGCGAGTCCTAAATCAGAATAATCATAGTGAAAATTACCATCAACCAGTCGTTCTGGATATACCCTATTGCTATTCAATACAACATCTGCCATCTCTCCTAACAACAGTCTAAGTCCAAATTTTGGAGCTGGTAATGCCACTATTCCACCAAGTGAATCTTTTATCCCTATAGTAAACTCTTTGTTGGTAATTGGTTTCGGTGCTACAGCATTATAGACACCAGACATAGAATCATCAATTATATTTCTAAGAAATAAGCGGCACAGGTCATCGATATGGATCCAAGAATAATATTGACTCCCACTTCCGAAGTAGTTATATACTCCTACTGCTTTTGTCATCAGAATTTTAGGAAGTGCTCCGCCATTTGTAGATAAAACGATACCAATTCTATTTATAACCAATCGGTCAACATGCTCATATAGTTCTTGAGCTGAATCTTCCCACCGCTTGCAGCAATCCGCCATAAATCCTTTTCCAACGAGACTAGTTTCAGTTAGTTTCTCACTACCTCTGTCTCCATAATAACCAATAGCCGAAGCAGATATATAAGCTTTTGGTTTATAACCAGATTGTTCAAGTCCTTTTTTAATCAATCCTGCACTTTTTACTCTACTGCTTATAAGTAGTTTCTTTCGAGCATTGGTCCATCTTGCATCAGCTATTCCTGCGCCTGTGAAGTTGATAATATAGTCCGCTTGCACAGCTCCTTCTTCGATCTCCATTTTATTTAAGTCCCAAGTAAAATAGTTGACATTTTGAGTGTCCTCCTTTTTCTTTCGGCTAAGAATATTAACTGTGTACTTGGAATAATCGATCATTTCAAGTAATCGCTTGCCCACTAGGCCTGTACCACCAGCTATGAGAATCGTTTCTTTCATTTGTGTACTTTGTTAAGAAACCTTTGTATAAGCAAAGTGTTCACAATTGCATACTTTTGAAAGCACCAAAATTGTCCATAAAATCAAATAAAATTCAGCGTGACGGACATATCGACTTCACTTCTTGATAGAATCAACCATAATTATTCTGTTTCTTTACATCATCTTCAGACTAAACTTAGAATAATGATCAAATATATATCAACGCTTTTTATGGCAATCAGCTTTTCGGTGACATCCTTAGCACAAACTCAAATAAATAATAGCGTAGCGTTCCAAACTGACCCTTCTAAAGATTACTCTTTAGTTATACCAACTTCATATGTAGAGGGAGAATCTACAGCGGCATTTTTAGCATTGCACCCATGGAATACTAACAAATGGAATGGTGAAACATGGTGTGAAGAGTTGGCTGACTTTGCAGAGGAAAATAACGTAATCCTCGTATGCCCAGATGGTGGAGCAGATGGAAAGATTGATGATCCTATTGATACCGCTTTTACCTCATTTATATTGGACTCAGCTTTCCAATGGTACGATATCGATCCCGCCAAACTATATGCTATAGGTTTCTCTTGGGGTGGTAAAGCTACTTACACTTATGGACTTAACCATATCGATAAATTTGCAGGACTTCTACCTATAGGCGCTGCAATAAGCGCTAATGATGTATCTGGTATATCACAGAATATAGAAGGCAAACCTGTTTATGTAGTTCATGGGTCACTTGATAGTCCAAATACTCGATTCTACCCAATGGTCGAGGCAATGGAGTCAAATGGAGCCTGCTTAGAAACCAATCTGCTACAAGGAGTAGGACATACTATTGATTTCGATAATCAAGTAGAGATATTAACTGCGGCGTATGAATACCTAAAAGACAATGCTTGTACAACAACCTCTATTAGTTCTGTTTATCAAGAAACGATTGAAATCCTAGAATATAATTCTATTAAAAAAGGTAGTGTTGTTAATCTTAACATTGAAATTGGAGCGCCTTGGTATGTTATTACAACAGGTGGTAAAGTGGTAAACCAAGGAAATAGTCAATCTATTACTGTCGACCTACCTGTCGGGTTATACATAATACAATCAGGTAATAGGTCACAAAAGTTTTCGATACAATAAAAAGAGCGTATCTCTGTACTCCTTATTGTATTGAAAGTAATCATCTTCAATCGTTATGCCTCTAAGGGAATGAGAATAGTATGGTTTTACTCAGCTAATAGCAACATAGATTTGTGATATATTTATTTAACAACTGAATAAAACTACTTTTTCACCAAATATCATTCTCCTCCTTATATTTGGTAAATAAATTTCCTGTATGAAGTGTTTTCTCCTTTTGTTGATTTCTATTTTAACCTGTTACTCCTGTAATAATAGTGAGCCAAAACCAACCTTAGAAAAAATATTTGACTCCGGGACAGAAAAATTTAGAAAAATAATTTCTGACAAGGATAAATATGAAGTTCAGATTCTATTTTCACCAATAACTAAATCCGAGGATGGTGTAACTGTAGAAGATCATTTTTTCAATTTTAGACCAGATGATTATTTCTATCCTGCCAGTACCGTCAAGATGCCGGTCGCACTTCTTGCACTTCAGAAATTGGAGGAAATACGAAAGGCAGGAGTGGCCATCGATAGAAATACACCTTTAACTATCGATTCTTTGCGAACGCCACAAACGCCCGTCACTTCAGATACGACCCATGCAACTGGGTTAGCTACATTAGCACACTATATAGATAAGCTGTTTGTGGTTAGTGATAATGATGCATACAATAGATTATACGAATTTACTACTCAAGATTATATCAACAGTCATCTTCGGAATAAGGGCATATTTACCAATAGTAGAATCGTGCATCGAGTGGGCGTTGGTGGTTTTTCTTTTGATGAAAACAAGTGGACGCCTTCTATTCATTTCCTTGATAAAAATGGTGATTCATTTTACACTCGTCAAACATCATTTGCTCAGAGTTCTTGGTTGACACCAATATCAAAAACACAAAAAGGAAAAGCATATATAGATACTGATGGTAAAAAAATAGAAGCGCCTTTTGACTTCAGTCAAAAAAATTTTATTAATATTAATGACCTCCAAGAGTCGCTCAAAAGGTTGGTTTTTCCAAGCCTTTATCCCATAGAGGTGCAATATAATATCGGAAAAGACAATAGAGCGTTTGTTCTGGAGTCAATGGCTACATTACCAAAGGATCATTACTATCTCAAAGACAAGACCGATTATTATTATGATAGTTATGTTAAGTTCTTCCTATTTGGGGATAATAAAGAACCCATGCCTGACCATATTATCATCCGAAATAAAGTCGGTTTTGCTTATGGGTACCTTACAGACTGTGCATACATACATGATACTAAAAACGATATCGAATTTTTCCTTACCGCTACCATCCACGTAAATGAAAATCAGACGTACAATGATGGAATATACGAATATGATGATGTGGGTATTCCTTTTTTAGCGGAACTGGGAAGATTAGTGCATCAATATATGATCGATAAAAAATTTGGCAATGAAAAAATATAGAGCTAATGGTGCTGTTGGTGCTCTCCTTGACGAATATGAAAAATCCATTCTCGAACTTAATGATCTTTTGGCTTCTATGAATGATCGTCAATTGACTCAAGTAGTAGATCATGAAACCAAAGACGAGGATTGTCGATCGGTACAAACAATAATGACACATGTAATATCCGCAGGATACAACTATACCGATACTATCCAAAATAAATATGTCCGCAGGGTCGAGTATAAAAAGAAAGAACTCAAAAGTACTATTAAAGAATATAGATCTGGGTTGATCGATATGTTTGTATACGCAGAAAAACTTTTTCTAGAAAACCCTAATCTTCCAATTGAAGAAGAAAATGACCATAACAAAATGCATGTTTCTTGGGGGCAATCTTACGACATTGAACAACTCATGGAACACGCTATCGTACATGTTTTAAGACACAGAAGGCAAATAGAACGGTTTCTTTTGAAAATTAGGTAGTACAAATTGATATAAATAGACTTTAAAAACGAACATATTATACCACTCCGTAGTTTTAAATATCTTTACAGCTTCGAACTATAAATAATTAATGAATCCACTTAGTTTATTATTCCATTTTGGCAAATTCGTAGACTGGCAACGACAGATATATCGTAGACCAGAAAACATTAGAATGTACTACAAAGAGCTGGTCAGGCAGATGTATGACATTGGGCTTGGTTCATTGCCTATTATATTTTTAATTTCTATTTTCTTGGGTGCTGTAACCGTTACACAGTTCTATTATCAAATGGATGGTCAATTTATTCCAAATTCATTCATAGGATACATTGTGAGAGATATGATGATCATAGAGTTGTCACCAACATTTTCATGCATTATACTTGCCGGAAAAGTAGGCTCTAATATGGCTGCTGAGATCGGAGGCATGAGGCAGAAAGAACACATCGATGCTATGGATATTATGGGTGTCAACACAAGTGCTTATTTAGTTATGCCTAAGGTGTTGGCTGCTTTTATGATGATTCCACTGTTAGTAACTGTTTCAGCATTTATAGGAATAGCTGGCGGATACTTAGCGAGTGTTCCTGTTGGATTATTCACTCATAATGATTATGTGACTGGTCTTAGATTATTCTTCGAGCCTCATAACATCTTTATAATGTTTGTAAAAGCTGCAACATTTGCCATTATTCTTACTTCTGTAAGTTGTTACCAAGGATACTTTGTGAAGGGTGGAAGTATAGAATTAGGAGAAGCGAGTACGAGAGCAGTTGTTTACAGTATTATTTTGATTCTAGTAGCCGATTATATTATAGCATTGATATTGACATGATAAGAGCAGAAAACATAAGAAAATCATTCGGAGACCAGGAAGTACTGAAAGGTATAAGCTTTACTTTCGAAGCTGGGAAGACAAACCTTATTATTGGTCGTAGTGGCGCAGGTAAAACCGTATTACTAAAAATATTAGTTGGACTATTCGCTCCTTCAAGTGGCCGTGTGTGGTATGATGATCGTGACTTCAGTTCGTTATCGAAGCAACAAGTGAGAGAATTAAGAATGGAGGTGGGAATGCTATTCCAAGGTAACGCTCTTTTTGATAGCATGACGATCGAAGAAAATATCCGTTTTCCAATGGACATGTTTACAAAAATGTCATTTTTAGAAAAACAATCTCGAGTAAATGAAGTACTAGAGAGGGTTAGCATGGAAGGAATCAATAAAAAATTCCCTTCTGAGATCAGTGGTGGTATGCAGAAGAGAGTAGGAATTGCTCGATCAATCGTTCTTAACCCTAAGTATCTTTTCTGTGATGAGCCGAATTCTGGATTGGATCCAAAGACATCTATTACTATAGACGAGTTGATATCAAACATCACCGATGATAATAACATAACAACCATTATCAATACCCACGATATGAATTCTGTAATGGAAATAGGAGAGAATATCTGCCTACTTCACGAAGGAAAACTAGCTTGGCAAGGAAATAAAGACCAAGTCCTTCAGTCCGATAATGAAGAACTTCACAATTTTATCTTTGCAAGTCCATTTTTACAGAAATTGGTGGATAGGGTTGGAGCAAAAAACATATAGGAAAATATTTTACTTTATAGCTCCTTTCTTAATCTAGCTACTGGAATATTCAATTGCTCTCTATACTTTGCTACAGTTCTACGAGCGATATTGTACCCTTTATTCGTAAGCATGTCTTTCAGCTTTTCATCAGAAAGTGGCTTTCTTTTGTTTTCATTCACTATGATGTCTGCCAAAATGTTTTTTACTTCTAATGTAGACACTTCTTGACCGTCTTGTGTCATAAGAGATTCTGAGAAGAAATCTTTCAATCTTTTAGTCCCAAACTCTGTCTGTACGAATTTACTATTTGCTACTCTTGATACCGTTGAAATATCTAAGGCCGTAATCTCTGCGATATCCTTTAATATCATTGGTTTCAATTTTCTGTCGTCACCTGTAGAAAAGAAATCATATTGATACTGCATGATAGAATACATAGTTCTGAACAGAGTATCTTGTCTTTGTTTGATCGCATCAATGAACCACTTTGCACTATCTATCTTTTGTTTGATAAACATTACTGCCTCTTTCTCTTTTTTAGTAGACTTTCGACCGTTTGTAGTTGCATTGTACCCTTTGAGCATATCCATGTATTGATCATTGATACGAAGGTCTGGTGCATTCTTGCTATTTAGTGTTAGTTCTAACTCACCATCTCTATTTTGGATGATAAAGTCAGGAACGATATATTGACTAGTCCCCTGGCTAGCACTTCCTGAGAATGCACTTGCAGGTTTCGGATTCAACTTAAGTATTTCCTCTATTGCGTCTCTCAGCTCTGATTCAGAAACAGTAAGATGCTTTTGTAATTTTTGGTAATGCTTCTTAGTAAATTCATCAAAATAATTTACCAATATTCTTAACGCCAACTGTTTTCCTACTGGGTTTATCTCTAACCCTTTATTGATATTATTTTCCAATTGAAGTAACAGACACTCCTGCAAGTCTCTGGCGCCTACACCCGCTGGTTCAAACCTTTGGATATGTCCTAGCATTTCCAATACTTTCTCCTCTGTCGTGTATACATTTTGTGAAAACATAAGGTCATCTATAATTGAAGACGGCTCTCTTCGTAAATACCCGTCTTCGTCGATAGATCCTACGATTTGGTGCAGAATTACTTCGTCTTCTGAGTTCACTAGATCAAGCATCCCAATCTGACGTTCTAGCAACTCATGAAAACTGTCATGAACAGCAATAGGAATGTTTTTGTCCTCTTCGGTTGAGTACATTTCACCTTTCAACTTATAGCTAGATGGATCGTCTTCTATATATTCTTTAAGATAATCGTCAAGTTCGAATTCTTCCTCTTTTTGGTTCTCGTCTGCTTCTTCTTCACCATTCTCTAAATCAAAAACTTCTTGATAGTCATCGCCCTCGTCCAATGCAGGGTTAGCTTCTAACTCTTCGGAAATTCTCTGATCTAATGTTGCAGTAGGAATTTGAAGTAACTTCATCAGCTGGATTTGCTGAGGAGATAACTTCTGCATCATTTTTTGACTCAAACTCTGTCGTAACACTGTCTCTTATACACATCTCCGAGCCCACGAGACAGGCAGAAATCTCGT
>OJIO01000159.1_pt1 | contig 53663 bp, 47 predicted proteins | sample 1595621 | NCBI WGS metagenome assembly OJIO01 (sample SAMN05416776, study PRJEB24817) | seawater metagenome | isolation source: Sea water | place: Canada:Atlantic | collected 2013-07 | reverse complement strand
GCGCCATCTCTCAACTCTCTGTTTTTAAAGGAACTACTTACGTATTTGATCGTGCCTATAACGGTGGGGCGTGGCTCGAAAAGCTCGTGAATGAGGGCTGTCTGTTTGTGGGCAGGATGAAGAAAGATATGAATTACAAGGTCACGAAGTCTCTGCCACCGAAAGGGGTGGGTGTGGTGAGGGATGAAAAAATCGAAGTGTGTTACAAGACCCGATCGTATCTGAAAGGCCGCACCTTGAGGCGAGTCGTGTTTCATCGTCAGCAGGATGACAAGGAGCTGGTCTTCATCACTAATGACCTGAAACGCAGCGCTCTGGCGATTGCGGATTTGTACAAACAGCGCTGGCAGATTGAATTGTTTTTCAAGTGGATCAAGCAGAATCTCAAGATCAAACAGTTCTATGGTACGTCAGAAAACGCCGTCAAATTGCAGGTTTTAGTGGCGATGATCAGCTATGTGCTGTTGCGTCTGATCCAGCAAGGCGTGGCTCCTGAAAGGCGTTTGGGGAATGTGTCAATCCGACTGGGATCGGTACTTATGCAGCGAATGCCGCTGCTGGAGGTGTTCAGAAAACCACCGGATTTGCCGGATGATACAGGGCAGCTGGGTCTGGGATTTGGTTAACCGGACAGTAGTGCTTGGTTTTACGCGACTTGATTGAAGTGGTCATAAGGTAATCCTCATTGCATTTTATATTAGTTTTTTATTAGCTGGAAAAAGCATTTAATCTTGAGCCAACCCCCATGAACGACCGATTTGCAATCAGCATTTGTTCCGGGGTTACAAGAGGTATTGCAGTGGATGTGCCAACATTAAAAAAACGACCAAAACAGCATTAAATTCAACGACAACAGACCTTTAAAACCCACACAACTAATTGATTTACAAGGAATAAAAAAATTCAATAAATATTTATCCAGAAATTTTTCACAGATATTATTTCGTAAAAATCCTGCGTGCTTTCAAATTCACTTTTCATATTCAAACCGAAAATGCAGTTTTGATTCGCAAAATGAGAATTAATTTGGGAATGCATAATCAGCAGCCGTTTGGATCCATCTATTTAATCCTGCACAGCGCTGAGAGAGGTTGCTGGATGTCAGAATAAGGCGGCCAACACCGCTCGCACGAATGCCTACTGGTCATTCCCACGGAACCCAGCAGTTTCTAGAAAAACCCGGAATGTACCCGGCAGCTGAAGCTGTCGATGGCAAGCTGGCACTGCAAATATCAACCACTGTGGGTTTACACAGTATTTTTTACTGTATATATTCACACCCACTGTACAGATAAACAGACATGGAAACTTTATGATCAAGCTCACCGCCAGACAGCAGCAGGTACTCAACCTGATCAAATCCGCACTGGAGGAAACCGGCTTCCCACCTACCCGAGCAGAAATCGCCAAGGAGCTTGGCTTCAAATCCCCCAATGCGGCGGAAGAACACCTGAAAGCACTGGCTCGCAAAGGCGCTATCGACATCATGCCTGGCGCGTCCAGAGGCATTCGGATTCTCGGCTCCGAACAGGAAGGGCTGCCTATTGTCGGCCGTGTGGCAGCGGGTGAGCCTATACTGGCCCAGGAACATATCGAAGAGTACTGCAACCTGCCCGCCAATTTTTTCAAACCGGCTGCGGACTATCTGCTGCAAGTACAAGGCGACAGTATGAAAAACGCTGGCATTTTTAATGGCGACCTGATTGCCGTTCACAAATGTGAAAGTGCCCGCAACGGCCAGATCGTCGTCGCACGGGTCGAAAACGAAGTCACCGTCAAACGCCTTGAAAAGAATCGTCACAAGGTCATCCTGCATCCCGAAAATGAACATTACGGCCCGATTATCGTCGACCTGCGCCAGCAAGAGTTTTATATCGAAGGTTTGTATGTCGGCGTTATTCGTCGCAATCACTAACCGTACGTCCCAGCCAGATACCACAGGGTAGTCACCATTCACGAGGTTTTGTATGCGTCAACTCAGCTTGCCAGTCGATCGTCAGCCCGCTTTGCCGTTTACGAATGCCGTGCCACTGAAAACCAGGCCAAGACCGTCTGGCAGCCTGACCGAGGTGATTGTATCGGATGACAGCACCATTCAGCCGCTGCAGTTACTGCCCATACTGGCCCACTGCAATTCCAGTGATCGCTGGCTGATGTGGCTAAGCCCGAACCGGACGCTGAACAAACAATGGCTGGCCAGTATGAATCTCGACAAGGCACCCGTGGTGCATATTGACCTGTGTGCAGATACCCAGAAAGTGTTGTGCCAACGGATCCTCGCCAGCGGCAACAGCCATTTGATCATCGAATGGCAAGGTGACATCAGCCAGCATCAACGTCGACAACTCCGTGAGTTGGCACGCCAGAGTGGCAGTCATGTCGTGCTGGTACAGATTCGCCAAAACCCCTGAGCTTATTCAGCGCAAAAAAAAAACGGGCAGCAAGGCTACCCGTTTTATGGTTGATCATCAGCGCGTGATTTAATGCAGCGAATACGTATGCTCTGCTACATCAAAGTCATCGTCGACATCCATACCAGACAGCTCACTGACCTTGCGGACACCCGCTTCCAGCATGACACGCGCAACATCCATATGGTGCTCACTCAAGCTGGCCTTGGCATCCTCTGAAAAGTGAATCCGCATCAGTGCATCGCCGTCTTGCTCATCAGCCCGACGCAACGCAACGTCCCCATTGGAAAGCTCAATAATCTCGAAAAAGCGTGCCATATACCGTCTCACGAAAAATGGTCAACGAGTTTAACATAACCGGAGCGAACACACGCGAAACATAGCGTGCCACCCTTGTATTGCAGCACGCTCGCTCGTCGTTACAAGCATCACATCAAACAGGAAATCCGGGCAGACTACACCCGTGGAAAACGAGTGAAGATCAGGATTCGCGCTGATTGGCGCGCTGTTCATCAATCAACCGATGAAAACTTGCCAACCAGTGAGACACACTATCGTCTTCATCACTGCTAGCTGACGACGCAATCAACCCGGACACTTCCGTCGCCAGCGACGAATCTACCGCCTGCGTATCCGGCCAGCCGAGCTGCTCCACGACCTGCAAAAACCGACAAAACCAACTGAACGTATCCGCTGACAATGCTTGCCATTGACGCATATCCCCAGTGACCAGCGCGGTTTGTTGTAATAACTGAGTCAGTGAGTCAACCCGGTTTGTTACCCCGGCAGCCAGCGCCAACTCATTAAGATAACAACGATAGGCCGCGAACAGCTGGAGCAAGGCCGCATCGTCCAGCGCCTGCTGCAACGCAGGTTCCTGCCCGGCACAGATTTGCTCCTGCAACAGTCGGCATTGATACAGGCGTTGGTTGGTCTGGCCAACCCAGTTGATTGCGGCCATTGATCAGAAGTCCAGAGTCAGGCCAAAGTGCCAGCCATCGCCCAATTTGTAACGTTTATCCATGCCCTCCATCCGGATACCGTTGTAACGATAACCGGTGTAGATACGGGCGGTAGGAATAACGGCATACTGGGCACGCAAGTCACTGCTGATCAGATTTTCCGCATCGCCAAAAGAGACAACCGGGGGCGCGTAATAGGCATAACCGGCAACACTGACATCCGGCTGAGTCGGTAGCGCTGCCCGAAAGAAACCACCGACACCCAGCGCGGCACCGCTGTAATGATCGGTATCAAAGGCAAACGCCTTGGCACCCAGCCCGATATACAGATTGCTGTGAGGTTTGCGTAAATCGACCACATGCACACCGGCTCCCAGCATGTTGCCATCATCCATGTGATGCAGTGCTGACAGGTTGATGTGCAAACCGGAACCGGCCTGGGTGGCATCATAAGCAACCCGTACGGCATCGTCTGCCAAGCTGAGATCCAGCGCACCACCGGCCTGGGCAGAGACCGCCAGACATGCCAATGTGGAACCAGTAATAACCCGACGCATAGCCTGAGCAATTCCCTTCATAATTCCCCCGAAAAGAGTAAAACCCGAACCGCAGAACGGCGGCCGGGACATCAAAGAACAAGTGCGGGCATCTTAGCAGTGCCCGGCAATCGGTAACATGCACTGATTACAAAAACTGACGGAATACGGGGAAGATCGACACCACACGATGGTATGGTGTCGAGACGCTCTTTCTGGCAGCCTTATTTCATCAGATCCAACAGCAGCTTGTTCAGCTTGCCGACATATTCAGCCGGATTTTTCAGCTGGCTACCTTCCGCTAACTGGGCCTGAGCATGGATCAGTCCTGCCAGTTCGGCAAAACGATCTTCATCCGGTTCATTGTCCAGCCGCTCGATCAACGGGTGAGTCGGATTGATTTCCAGAGTAATTTCCGGTTCAGGCATTTTCTGGCCAGCCGCTTCCAGCATCCGCCGCATGTGACCGCCCATATCAAACTGGCCAACCACCAAACAGGCCGGTGAATCCGTCAGACGAGAGGTTACACGCACAGATTTAACCTCAGGCAATACCTTTTCCAGCCGTTCGGTCAGGTTCTTGTGGCTTTCCTGCAGCGTTTCCTGCTGTTTCTTTTCGTCTTCATCGGCGAGCTCATCAAGATCCAGCTCACCTTTGGTGATGTCCTGGAAGGATTTGCCATCAAATTCATTCAGATGGCCGACCATCCATTCATCTACCCGATCCGTCAGCAACAGGACTTCGATACCCTTTTTACGGAAATACTCGATGTGCGGGCTACCCATACCAGCGGCGTAGGATTCAGCCGTGATGTAATAAACTTTTTTCTGCCCTTCCTGCATGCGCGCAACATAGTCTGCCAAACCAACCGTCTGGGCTTCGCTGCCACTGGTTGAGGTGGCAAAACGGAATAACGCGGCAATCTTTTCCTTGTTGGCAAAATCTTCAGCCGGGCCTTCTTTCAGCACATCGCCGAACTCGTCCCAAAACTGCTGGTATTTGTCACTGTCGTTTTTCGCCAGTTTGGTCAGGGTATCCAGGATACGTTTGACCAGTGCCGAGCGCATGCTGTCGACCTGTTTGTCTTGCTGCAGGATTTCACGCGAGACGTTGAGAGACAGGTCATTGGAATCCAGCACACCCTTAACGAAGCGCAGGTACAGCGGCAGGAACTGCTCGGCATCGTCCATAATAAAGACACGTTGCACATACAGCTTCAGACCACGGGCTGTATCCCGATTCCACATATCAAACGGAGCCTTCGACGGAATATACAGCAGGCTGGTGTAATCCAGTTTGCCTTCCACCCGGTTATGCATCCAGGTCAGCGGCTCATTCCAGTCGTGGGAAATGTGTTTGTAGAACTCCTGGTATTCTTCGTCAGTCAGTTCCGAGCGCGAGCGCGTCCACATCGCCTTGGCCTGGTTGACGGCTTCTGGTGCCTTGCTGGCTTCAGCATCGGCAGCGTCGTCGTCCGCACTGATTTCCGGCGGCAAGAACACGGGGACGGCAATATGATCAGAATATTTTTTGATCAGCGAACGCAAACGGTAGTTGTCGGCAAACTCGGCTTCATCCGCTTTCAGGTGCAGGGTAATACGGGTGCCGCGCTCGGGCTTGTCGATGGTTTCCAGTGAAAATTCACCTTCACCAGCGGATTCCCAGCGAATACCTTGCTCAGCCGACTCGCCCGCACGACGGGTATCAACCACCACCTTGTCAGCGACAATAAAGGCTGAGTAGAACCCCACACCAAACTGGCCGATCAGCTGGGAGTCCTGCTTTTGATCTCCGGTCAGCTTGCCAAGAAACTCAGCGGTGCCGGATTTGGCAATCGTACCCAGGTGGCTGATCACGTCTTCCCGATTCATACCGATACCATTGTCTTCAATGGTCAGGGTTCGGGCATCGGTATCAAAGTTGATATGAACAGCAAGCTCACTCTGCCCTTCAAACAGCGCATCGTTTTGTAACGCTTCAAAACGCAATTTGTCACATGCATCCGAGGCGTTGGAAATCAGCTCACGCAGAAAAATTTCCTTGTTGGAATACAAGGAGTGAATCATCAAATGCAACAGTTGTTTTACTTCGGTTTTAAAACCAAGCGTTTCTTTGCTGGCTACGGTCATGTCTGTCTCCTGTCTCAGTACACCCGGATCTGGTGCACTTCGTTACCTGTATCAAAAAAACGGCGACCACCGATTATCTCTGGCAGTCGCAACACGTCATGGCTACAAGGTGGGGACAGTGCGACGCATTTCAAGGCCAAAGCGCTGAACAGTAGGCGGAAACCAGCAACGAAGTTGCTGCAGCCGTTGCTCCAGCTCGGCATCATCGGCCAGCGCAGTGACGATCGCCGCCGAGCGTATGCCCGTGGCAGCAACCTGCTGAATGGTCTCGGGGGTAATACCTCCAATACAGGTTAACGGCACCGAGCCGCTGCGCTGTACCCAGCGAGCCAGTGTTGCGCATCCCAGCGGCGGATACTTGAGTATTTTGGAGAGTGGTTTGAATACCGGGCCAAACGCAATATAAGACGGCTGATAGTGCAACGCATGCAGTATCTCCCACTCGCTGTGGGTACTGATGCCCAGCATCAGGCCAGCCTCAGCCAACCGTTCAAGATCGGCTTCAAGCAGATCTTCCTGACCCAGATGTACCCCGTCGGCACCCAGTTCCAGTGCCAGTTGCCAGTCATCATTGATAAACAACATCACTCCGGCACGACGACACACACGAATGGCTTCCCAGGTATCGGCGCGGTAATCCGGCCCCGGTTTTTTAACCCGCCACTGCAGGCTGTCAATGCCCAGTTTGAGCAAGCGACGCAGGTGAGGAAGATTGTCAACCAGTCCATATAAACCGAGCTGTTTTGGCAACGGCGGAAAAGACCGGGTAAAAACCACGGGCGACGCGCTGGCAGTGGCTACCGGTAACAACCGCACTCCCTGTTGCTCAAACATACGGTGACGAACATCAGTAGCGAATAACTGGTGATAACCAGAGACGCGACGACTGGCAGCCGCAAGGCTGACCAGGGTATTGGCAACCGCCAGCACAACGCTGTCGTATCGACGCCATCCGGAAGCCAGCCCGACAGCCAGCGCCGCCGCCAGATGACAACCCGTACCGTGCGCAGACCAGGGCAACCGTGAGTGCAGCAGCATAAACGAGGGGGCCAATTGCTGTTCAGGATCGGTTTCATCCACGATCACATCATCCGTTACCTCGTCACCCTCTACCGAGAACGCACGCGGTGAGAGATACCAGTCGACCAACGGCGGATCAGCCTGGCGGTAACATTGACCATCACTGTCTTTCAAATCCAGTTGCGCAGCATCAATACCTGTTATCAATACCGCTTTCGCACCCGCTGCAAGCACCGTTTTAGCCGCAGCAAAAATCCCCTCCCGACTATGATCAACACTGCCGGTCAGGCGTAACAGTTCAGTGCTATTGGGAGTGACAATATCGACCAGCGCCAGCAACGCCGCATAGTCTGCCAGACGATGCCAGCTCGCCAGCCCGCCCCCGGTTGCCCCCAACACCGGATCCCAGACTATCGGAATGGCCCGTTGCTGCAACAACCTCAGCCGTTGTAGCAGCCAGCGAAACAGGTCAGCATCGGGCGGTATCCAACCCAACCGCACCGCCTGTGGCCAGCCATCATCCAGCAATGCTGTCCATTGGGCATCCAGCATTGACAGCGTAATCGGCTCAATAGCCCGAACTCCCAGACTGCTTTGCGCGGTCATCGCAATGACCAGTGTGGCGCAATCCACGCCCATGGCCTGCGCCACCGCCACATCCGCTTGCATACCAGCGCCAGCCGAACAATCGGACGCAGTGAGTGACCAGATTCTGGCACGTTCAAGGGGTTCTGCTGGCGCATCGCAGTCACCCGCCGAAAAAAGCATTTTCATGACTCGTTTACCTCCCTGGATAACGTAGTGTGCGGCACGGCAGGCTCTGGCTGGTGCCAAAACGGCAGACCAACCGGTGGTGTTGACGGGCTGGCCTGTGGCCGTTCTGCCATCAAACCGGCGTCATAGGCCATACGCCCACCCTGCACCGCTGCAGCAAAGGCAGCGGCCATGGCGACGGGTTGCTCCGCCTTGGCGACAGCGGTATTCAGCAACACCGCATCAAACCCCAGTTCCATCGCCTGCATTGCCTGGGAGGGTTTGCCCAGCCCGGCATCAATCACCATGAATGCTTGTGGCAAGCGCTGGCGCAAGCGTTTCAGACCTTCCAGGTTTTGCAAACCACAGCCACTGCCAATCGGTGCTCCCCAGGGCATGACGCCGACACAACCGGCGTCCAGCAAACGCTGACACAACACCAGATCCTCGGTGCAATAGGGCAAGACCTTAAACCCCTGACTCACCAGTTCCCGCGCCGCGTCCAGCAACTCAAACGGATCCGGCTGGAGGCTGTAGTCATCGCCCATCACTTCCAGCTTGATCCATGAGGTCGCAAATAACTCACGGGCCAAATTGGCCATCAAAATGGCTTCCTTGGCGGAAAAACACCCGGCGGTGTTCGGTAGCAAACGTGCTTTGGTTGTCGCTACCGCCTCCTGCAGCAGCGCCCAGTGGCCATTGTCTTCAATATTGCGTGCCGTCTGGCGGCGTAAAGCCACGGTCACAAAACCGGGACTGGCAGACCTGATCGCCTGTGCCATTACATCTGGAGACGGATACAGGGAGCTGCCCAACCACAATCGCCCGGCAATATTTTCCCCGGCCAATGCCACTGTTTGTCCTTCTGCTTCTGTTCGCGCTGTCATGATTCAACCTCCTGTCATTGCGCCCAACACATCAATACGCATGCCATCGGCCAGTTCCAGCTCATGATATTGAGCTGGCTGGATCAAGCACTGTTCAACCGCGACCACAAAATTGCCGTCAGCCGCAGGGCCAAATCCCTGCTGCCGCAACAGCTCGTCCAGTCGTGATACCGCCACCTCAAGCCAGTCACCGTTCAGACACACTTGCATCAGCAGACCTCCGGGTGAGCTGTCGTCCAGGCCACATGCCCAGCGTCAGATTGCGATGGCAGCACCAGACCCAACGGTAATTGATACTCTTGCTGCAAGCTGCCCAGCAACGCCGGGGACAACAGAAAACCATGGCGATACAGGCCGTTAATGGCAAGATTCCCTGCGGTAGCGGTAATTTCAGGTTCATGGTGACTCAATGCCGGACGCAGATTGGTCGACAGTTCCAGAACCCGCGCTTCCGCCAGCGCCGGTGACAAGGCATATAAGGCACTGAGCATTTCCAGTGCTGAACGGACGCTGACCGGTGAGCGATCTTGTGTTTCTATTTCGGTGGCGCCAAGGATGTAGCGGCCCTGCTCCCGAGGCACCAGATACAGGTGATATTTGGGATGCAGCAACCGCACTGGCCGCTGAATAACCACGTCCGGCGCTTCAATCCAGATCACTTCGCCTCTGACGCCACGCAACTGCGGACGCCAGGGACGGGCACCGACACCACAACAGTCAATCCACAAGGTCGCAGGGTGGCGTTGCTGGTTAACTCTCCAGCCACACACAGGGTCAGAGGCATCGTAACTCACCGGGCTGTTAGCGCGAATTTGTCCACCCATAGCGACAATGGCCTGGTGCAACAAAGCCAGCAGTCGCCGATTTTCCAGATGCCCTTCCGGCTTCAGCCAGATACCACGCTGAAATTGCTCCGCCAACAAGGGCTCCAGTGCGGCTATTTGCTGACGATTTTGCCAGACAATACCCTGTTTTACGCCGATATTATGGCGCGTAAAACACCGTTCCATTTCGTCCAGCAACCCGTTATCCGCTGGGTGCGCGACCATCAGCGTGCCATCAGCACGAAAGTCTATCCTTGCCCCGGTATCAGCCGCCAGATCCTGCAGCAGCTTTGGCCACAATGCTAACGACTGCTTGCCCATACGAAAGACAGCCGGGCTACACAGCGGCAATTCGCTGAATGGTGCGACCATCGCCGCCGCCGTATAGGCCGCTGCAGAATGAACCGCCGTCGTATGCGACATCGTTGTCGACGCCTCAGCAGCGTCGGCCTCGAACAGACAAATACGATAGCCCTGACGGGCCAGCCGCCAGCCAATCAGGCTACCCATCAACCCGGCACCGGCAATACATATTTCGTCGCTGGAGGTCAGTGACGTCAGCAAACCTGCCCTGGCCCCATTATGCATTGTCCAACGCCTCCCCCTTGCTTGCCGGGTGGTAGATTTCGCTGCCCTGCTGACGGAACTCCCTGGCTTTTTCTGCCATCGCCTGCTGCGCCTCATCGGCTGCGGCGGCGTCCCGTACTTCCTGGGAGATTTTCATGGAGCAGAATTTTGGGCCACACATGGAGCAAAAATGCGCCACTTTATGGCCTTCTTTTGGCATTGTCTCATCGTGATAAGCGCGGGCGGTTTCCGGATCCAGCGCCAGGTTAAACTGATCCTGCCAACGAAATTCAAACCGCGCTTTGGACATCGCATTGTCATGGAGCTGAGCACCGGGATGACCCTTGGCCAGATCTGCCGCATGGGCGGCAATGCGATAGGCCATCATTCCCTGTTTGACATCCTCCTTGTTGGGTAAGCCAAGATGCTCTTTTGGCGTGACGTAACACAGCATGGCGCAGCCATACCAGCCAATCATGGCAGCACCAATACCGGAGGTTATATGGTCGTAACCCGGTGCAATATCGGTGGTCAGTGGCCCCAGGGTATAAAACGGCGCTTCCTGACAGTGCTTCAACTGCTCGTCCATGTTCTCTTTGATCATATGCATCGGCACATGACCCGGCCCCTCAATAAAAGTCTGGACGTCGTGCTTCCAGGCAATTTGAGTCAACTCACCCAGAGTCCGTAATTCGGCAAACTGGGCGGCATCGTTAGCGTCGGCGATTGAGCCGGGACGTAAACCATCCCCCAGAGAAAAGCAGACATCGTAGGCTTTCATGATCTCGCAGATGTCTTCGAAATGACTGTAGAGGAAACTTTCCTGGTGATGCGCCAGGCACCATTTCGCCATAATGGAGCCGCCCCGGCTGACGATCCCCGTCACCCGTTTGGCGGTCAGCGGAATATGCGCCAGTCGCACCCCGGCATGAATGGTGAAATAGTCCACGCCCTGCTCGGCTTGTTCGATCAACGTGTCGCGGAACAACTCCCAGGTCAGGTCTTCAGCCACGCCGCCACACTTCTCTAACGCCTGATATAACGGCACCGTTCCGACCGGCACCGGCGAGTTGCGTAAAATCCACTCGCGGGTTTCATGAATATTTTGCCCGGTCGACAAATCCATAATGGTGTCGGCTCCCCAGTGGGTTGCCCAGACCAGTTTTTCTACTTCGTCGGCAATCGAGGAGGTGATGGCCGAGTTGCCAATATTGGCGTTTACCTTGGTGCGGAAATTGCGCCCGATAATCATCGGTTCACTTTCTGGATGATTGATATTATTCGGGATCACGGCGCGACCACGGGCCACTTCAGAACGCACAAACTCCGGGGTAATGGCAGCAGGAATACTGGCTCCCCAACTGTGCCCCGGATGTTGCTGCCGCACCGCCTCTTCTAACGACGGCTCAGTCAGCCCCAGATTTTCACGAATGGCGATATATTCCATTTCCGGAGTAATAATGCCCATACGGGCATAATGCAGCTGAGTGATGTTTTTTCCTGGCAGGGCACAACGTGGCTTGCGTTCAACCTTCATCCGCCATGGTTCATAACGTAAATCAACTTCGCGGGTCTGGCTGAAATGGGAACTGGGCTGGTGCAGTGCTTGGCTATCTGCACGCTCTTCGATCCAGCCTTGACGCAACGCAGGCAGGCCATGGGTAAGATCGAGAGTAAACGCCGGGTCGCTGTAAGGGCCGGACATGTCGTATACCCGCACCGGCGGATTATACTCGGTTTCACCATTGGTCAACTGGGTTGGCGTCAGTTCGATTTCACGAACCCCCACCTTAATATCTGCGCGGGAACCGGTGATATAGACCTTGCTGGATGCGGGGTAACTCAAACGATCAAGCTGGGCCTGAGTCAGTGGTGACCCCGTGCTGGATGCGATGTCAGTCGAATTATTATTGGCGGAAGCCATACTTGATACCTCTCTTGAAAAGGGAAAGGATCAGGCGGGCAAGCAGTACAAGAAAGAAAAGAGGCGGGAAATTGCCGATCACGTAACCTGGCGTCCGACCCGCTCAGCCAGTGATTGGCTGATTGCCTTGCACCGACGAGGACAAGAATATCCGCAGGCCAACATTACGTGACTTCTCTGTTCCCTACGCTGGCACTAACCAGATCAGGTTCAACGGGATCCGCAATTGCGATCTCAGCCTCCAGTGAGGCACCCCGACAGAATGTTTGCTCAAGCAGGTTAAACGCTATTTATTGCGCCGACAAGCCTTCATTGCCAAAAGACGAACTGAGCAGAAAATGCGCACGGGCAGTGGCAATCGGCTGTTGACGGTCATTCTGCCAGGCGGTGATAGCGACATTGGCGACACGGGCACCCTGACGCCAGATCTGGCAATCCACAAAGGTATCCTGATCACGTCCGGCGCGCAGATAATCCAGCGAGAAGTCGATCATTTTGGGTAATCCCATCGGTTCTGACCGAACCAGCACCTGAATCGAGGCCGCCAGTTCCATAAAACCACCGATGACGCCGCCATGGATCGCAGGTAATAACGGGTTACCGATATTGTCCGGATTTTGCGGCAGTCGGAACAATAATTCCCCCTCTTGCAGACTCACTTCGGCACCAATAACACCGGCATAAGGAATGCTGGACATCAAGGCCTGATAGTCACCCTGTATCCGGGCACGCTGGACAACATCGGCAAACTGTAAAACAGACAAGGCCGTCACAGGCTACCTCCACGAACTCCACTGGCCAAGGTACTGGCGGGCTGCAGATGCGTCAGGCGCATAAAAGTAGCGCAACATTTGGCAATTAATTCACCGTCGTTTTCCTGTATTACCCGGCAATCAGCAAACACGACGGTAGACGTAACCCGCTGAATACTGGCATAAGCCAACAGATTCTGACCGCTACGGGCAGAGCGCATGTAGTCGACCCGTAAATCCAGCGTGGGACACAACTCAAAGCCGGGTAAGGCGTTTACCACCGCCGTGCCGCACGCGGTATCCATCAGAGTGGTCAGACTGCCGCCATGCAAGGCACCCGTGACCGGGTTACCAATCAGCTCCGGCGCATACGGCAACTTCATCACCAGGCCATCCGCATCTGCGGAGACCAGCGAGATCCCCAATACCTGGCAATGCCGCAGCACCGAGATAAAACGTGTCGCACGTTCACAGCGTTCGAGATCGGAAATTGGCTCGGGAGTTTCATTGTTGCCCATAATTCACTCGTGATTTTTATAATTAACTTTTTGGAATCATACCCAAGCTGTGTTTTCGCGCAAGCGCCGTCCGGTTGCCATTTGCTGGCGTAACATCGTACGTCTCACCGGGGTCCCGTGCAGCATGCCGATTTGCCCAATGGCCAGATGGCGACTATTACTTAAAACTATTATTCCCATTCCGCCAACTGACGACCTGACTCTATGGCCACCCATATACTGATCTGTGACGACTCCAGTTTTGCCCGCAAGCAAATGGCCCGTGCGATTCCTCCCGACTGGGAAGTGGATGTTCACTTTGCCAGTGACGGTGCCGAGGGACTGAAAGCCATCCGCGAAGGCAAGGGTGAAGTAGTCTTTCTTGATCTGACCATGCCAAACCTCGACGGCTATGGCGTATTGGAGGCGATCCGCAAGGAAGACCTGCCAGCTATGGTGATTGTGGTATCCGGCGACATTCAGCCTGATGCCCAGCAACGCGTAATGGCCCTCGGCGCCATGGCCTTTGTCAAAAAACCGATCGACGCCGCCAAAGCCACCGCCGTACTGACCGAATACGGCATTATGACCCGGACCTGATATGAATACTCCTCCGACACTCGTATCACTGACCGACGATCAACGTGACTGTTACCAGGAGCTGACCAACGTCGCGATGGGCCAGGCCGCCGATCGCTTGGCACGGCTGCTGGATTCCTATGTGGTACTTCCTATTCCCAAGGTCAACCTGATAGAAATCAGTGACCTGCGCATGGCCATCGAAGGAGCCCGCGACGACGACGCTATTTCTGCAGTATGCCAGGGGTTTATCGGCTCGGGCATCGCCGGTGAAGCTCTGCTGCTGTTTAACGACACCAGTTTTTCTGACCTCGCCAGGCTGACACGTTATCAAGGTGAGCCGAATCATCAAGCCCAGTTGGAGTTGTTGATGGATGTCAGCTCCATCCTGATCGGTGCCTGTATTCAGGGCATTGGCGAGCAACTCGAAATTCACTTTAATCAGGGACATCCGGTGATCCTCGGGCAACATTGCAACGTCAGTGACATTCTCAAGATCAGCCATCAGAACTGGCGTCGAACGCTGGCAATTGAAATTCACTACACCATGGAAGCCGTCAATATCGACTGCGATCTGCTGCTGCTGTTCACCGAAGACTCAGTCGTACGCCTTAATCAGAAAATCGACTATCTGCTGGATTAACTATGAGCAATGGCAATATTGAGATGGGCGATATTCATTGGCTGATGGATATCCTGCAAAACATCGATGTGGGTCTGGTGGTGCTGGATCAGCAGTACAAGATTCGCCTCTGGAACGGCTTTATGGAAAGCCACAGTGGCATCAGCCCCCAGCTGGCCAAGGACAAGAACCTGTTCAGCCTGTTTCCGGATATTCCCGAGCAATGGTTTCGCCAAAAAGCAGAGCCGGTTTTTCAATTAAAAACCCGCACCTTTACCATCTGGGAGCAACGCCCCTACCTGTTTCATTTCAAGAACTACCGTCCTATTACCGGGCGCGCCACCTTCATGTACCAGAACACCAGCATTATCCCGCTGGAATCGGTGAACCGCAGTATCGACCATATCTGTGTGATTATTTATGACGTTACCGATACCGCACTCGGTAATGAAGAGTCTCATCGTCTCAGGGCCGAGTTAACCAAACTGACCCGGATTGATCCAGATACCGGATTGCTCAAGCACGATGCCTGGAACAACGAAGCTGAACGGGAATTATCGCGCAGCCAGCGCACCGGAACCCCCAGTTGCATTGCCCTGCTGCGGCACCCGGCTGACACAACCACCCCACAACAACGCCAGGACATCGCTCAGGTACTGACGAAAACGTTACGGCAAACCGACCTGGCGACCCGCATTGATGACCAGCATCTGGCCGTATTATTACCTGCCAGCGATGAGGGCGACGTCCGTTTTTTTGCCGAACGGGTACGCAAAATGTTAGCAAGACAAATTAGCAATCACAGCAGTGTCAACCTTCACGCCGGAATTGCCCGAGCCTGGCCAGGATTTGCCACCGTCACCCACTGGTTTGACGCTGCCAAAAGTGTCATTCCTGCCGAGCACTCCGACCCGGATCATGTTATTCAGGTTTATGAAAAACCATCCACAGAATAAAGGGTCTATTGCTCGCCGCTCGACATAGCAGTCATGATGGCGGTAACTAACGAGTGATATAGAGAAATTATTCGACCCTTCTCTCACTCTGCCTGCTAGAACGGCTGCCGTCACACCGCTGTCATGGCAGGAATCTACCTTCAGGTTTTCACGATGGGAGCAACGGAATGAACTGGTGGCAACATGGAGTCGTTTACCAAATCTATCCACGCAGTTTTCAGGACTCCAATAACGATGGCATTGGCGATCTGCAAGGCCTGATCGACCGGCTCGACTATCTTAACGATGGCACCAGCAATTCACTCGGCATCGATGCCATCTGGTTGTCCCCCATTCATCCCTCACCGATGGCCGATTTCGGCTACGACATCACTGACTATCGGGATATTGACCCGATATTTGGCACCCTCGACGATTTTGATCAGCTGCTGCAACAGGCCCACCAGCGCGATATTCGTATTATTCTTGATCTGGTGGCGAACCATACCTCCGATCAGCACCCCTGGTTTATCGACAGCAGCCAACCCGGTTCAGACAAAGCCGACTGGTATCTCTGGCATGAGGAAAACACCCGCCCGAATAACTGGCAAGCCTGTTTTGGCGGTTCCGGCTGGAGCTGGCACCCAGGCCGTAAAGCCTGGTACTACCACTCCTTTCTGCCGCAACAACCCGATTTGAACTGGCGTAATCCGCAGGTTCAGCAAGCGATCCGGGAGGTCATGGAATTTTGGCTGGCACGTGGTGTAGACGGCTTTCGCCTTGATGTGGTCAATCTGTTTTACAAGGCGATCGATCTCAAAAACAACCCCACTGATTGGTTCAAACCAGCCCGCCCTTACGACCGTCAGAGACATATCCATGACCGTGACCAACCAGAAATGCATACCCTGCTCAAACAGATGCGTCAGTGGGTTGATCAGTATCCAAACCGTATGATGGTGGGAGAGATTTTCATCGCCGATTCCGATAACGCCAGCCTGCCCGCCAGCTATTGCGGTAACGGGGATGAATTACATCTGGCGTTTAACCTGGAATTTTTGCGCGCTCCTTTTTCGGCAGCCGCCTTCAGAAGTGTGATTCGTAAATGGATCGATTTGCTCGGCCACGAGAACTGGCCGAACTACACCCTCAGCAATCATGACGTCAAACGCCATATCAGCCGTTACGCCACCCATGAACAAACCCTTGATCGGGCGCACTTGCTGGCTGCCATGCTGTTAACGCTGCGCGGTACGCCGTTTCTTTATTACGGTGAAGAAATCGGCATGCCGGAGCAAGCGGTTTCCCGACGCCAATTACAAGACCCCGTTGGCAAGCGTTATTGGCCCTTGCACCCTGGCCGCGATGGCTGTCGACGTCCCATGATGTGGGACTCGCCCAACGTCTTTTCCAACGTCACCAGCTGGCTGCCAGAAACCCGTTCGGAAGGAGTGACCGTCGCCGATCAGAGCCACAACCCCAGCAGCTTGCTCAGCTGGTATCGGCAGCTCGTGTGGCTGCGCAAACGCACCCCGGCCTTACACAAAGGCAAGCTCAAACTCATCGGTAGCCCCGACGAGGTACTGGCCTATGAGCGCTGCGATCAGCAGCAGCGCTTGCTGATACTGCTGAATTTTTCCAGCCAGGCACAGCCAATTAACCTGCATCGCCATGCGATTGATCAGTGTCTCGCCAACAGCCAGCTGGACGCCCCGCTCTTTCGCAACGGATCCTTGCTACTCCGACCGTTACAAGCACTGATACTGGAAATCAGCCCGGACTTTCCGCGCCGGGCCTCGGTTGCGCCATGAACCGCTTAGCGCTGACCTGCAAACAACTGGTCACGATAAGCGTGTGATGGATAAATACCGAATATGCGGATATCGCGGGCGAAGTATTCCAGCTCATTCAGTGCCCGCTGCATATTGGCTTCCTCGGGATGACCAAGAATATCCGCATGAAACAAACTGGCTTCCATGCTGGCACCATCCATATAACTTTCCAGCCGCAACAGGTTAATACTGTTGGTGGCAAACCCGCCCAATGCCTTGTAAAGCGATGCAGGAATATTACGTACCGTAAACAACACGCTGGTAATATAGGTGATATCCGGCTGACGCACTTCGTGTTCATGTTCACGGGCAAAAACCAGAAAACGTGTAGTATTACCCATCACATCCTGAAAGTTTTCATGCACGACTTCCAACCCATACAACTCTGCCGCCAAAGCGGAGGCAATCGCCGCCCGATGCCGATCGTTACCTGCGGCAAGACGCTGGGCTTCCTGGGCCGTGTCCATCGTTGGCAACGCCTTCATTCCCAGATTAACGATGCGCTGGTGGCATTGAGCCAACGCCTGAGGGTGAGAAGCGACGGCATCAATATCCATTAGCTGTACGCCCGGCAATGCCAGCAAACAGTGATTCACTGGTTCAAAGTGCTCGGTAATGGCGCACAGACGGGTACGGGGAATAATCCGATAAATTTCTTCCACCCGACCCGCAGTGGAATTTTCCAGCGGAATCATTGCACGATCGGCATGGCCCGCACTGACCAGCTCCAATGCCGTTTGAAAGTCTTCACAGGCAACGGCTTCCCAATCCGGAAAAACCCGACTGCAAGCAAGGTGAGAATAAGCACCCGCAGTACCTTGATAAGCGACACGGCCAGCCATGATTTTCTCCTGAATTCCTGTTCCGGCCATCACAGACGAAACCCGATATTTCGCACCAATGACGACCATTAGCACCAAAAAAGAGCGCTTTACGCACCAATTAAATACAACATCATCTTAATCTGTTGACCTGTCAAAAATTCAGCCCAACAGAGCTCGAAAGACAGAACACTGTGCTACTCGGCTAGCGACAGACTTTTCCCCGAACCAGGGCCGAAGTTCAGACATTGGCCAGTTTGACAAATGTTCTGGCACGGTCTCTGCAACAAAGCATACAGCAAGCCCCTGATATCTCAGCATAAACCCACAGCAGGGGCCAATAACCAGACGCTGACTCGTCAGCGAATGACCGACTTGCGAGGACTCTCATGACCACGACACTCTGGCCCGCAAAACGGCCTCTGGATGACCACCTGTGCACCACATTCGCCAGCAATCGTTCAGCCCTGAAGTCGTTACCTGAGCCATGGTTAAAGCAATGGCCGGACGTCTGGCTACCGGTCGCAACCTGGGTTGCCCAGCAAAAAAATACCCTCGGTGGTGTACCCGTCATTGGTATTCATGGCGGCCAGGGGTCTGGTAAATCCACCCTGAGTCAGGCACTGGCCAGCTTATACAAAGCCGCCCTGGGCTGGAACTGTGCCATTGTATCGATTGACGACCTCTATTTGGGTCATGACGAGCGCAAGGCGCTGGGCCAGTCTATCCACCCGCTATTGGCCACAAGAGGTGTCCCCGGCACTCACGACAGCGCCTTGGGTCGACAATTATTTGCCGACCTGAAACAACTGGAGCCTGGACAGTGTCTGACCATTCCTGCCTTTGACAAGGTCTCCGACGACCGGCTGCCAGAATCCAACTGGCACCAGATTGTCGGCCCGGTTGATCTGATCCTGTTTGAGGGCTGGTGCGTCGGCTGTCATGCCGTTGCAGACAGTCAGCTCGACGAGCCCGCCAACCAACTCGAAGCGACAGAAGATCCCGATGGCCACTGGCGTCGGTGGGTTAACCAACGGCTGGCCAGTGACTACGCCGACTGGTTTGCCATGATGGATCGACTGATTATGCTCAAGGTGCCTGGTATGCAAGCCGTATTAAACTGGCGTGGACAACAGGAAGTAGAAAACCGCAAGCACGCCAGAGGAGATCACGACCGCGGCCTGGATCACGCCGGATTGGTAAGATTTATCCAGCATTACCAACGCCTGACCGAAAATGCCTTGCGGGATCTGCCAGAGCATGCTGATCTGGTACTGGAACTGAATAACCAGCATGCTGTTAACCACATCAACTGATTGCCATCGCCGGGAGCGCTTTATGTCAACCCACGCAAGCAAATTTGATATTCCGACCTTACCACTGGTCGTTATGACCGATCTTGATGGAACCCTGCTCGATCATCATAGCTACAGTGCCAAGGCCGCAAAACCGGCCCTGAAGCAGTTACGGGAGCGACACATACCCGTGCTGTTCAATACCAGCAAAACCTGCGACGAAGTCACTGGCTTGCGCCACGAGCTGGATAACCGCTATCCGTTTGTCTGTGAAAACGGCAGCGTGATCCATATCCCAAAACCCGATGAAAGCGGCCTTAACAGCGAAGTGCTCGGCGTTAGCTACGTTGACATCCTCAAGACCTTGCACCTGCTGCACAAAGAAGGTTTTCGCTTCCGGGGATTTAACGACATGCCCGCCGCCGAAGTCGCAGCAATGACGGGACTGACACAAGATAACGCCTGGCTCGCCAAGAAACGGGCGGCCTCTGAACCACTGCTGTGGCACGACAGTGACGAGGCACTCGACCGCTTCCGGCAACGACTGGCGGAGTATCATTTGACCCTCACCAAGGGCGGACGTTTTTACCATGTAATGGGCACCACCAACAAAGCCAGCGGGTTAGAGTTTTTCCGTCAGTATTATCAACACCAATGGCAGACCACTCCCCGTCTCGTTGCTCTGGGCGATGGGGAAAACGACCGCGCCATGCTGGAAGCTGCCGATTACCCGATTGTTATTCCGGGTGAAAACCAGACCCTGACACTGCAGCATCCCGATGCCAGAACGGCTACCCACAAAGGGCCAGCCGGCTGGAATACTGAAATACTCACATTATTAGAACAATTATCCAAGGAGCCTGGTCATGGCTGACTTTTACCAGAACGGAACGATCACCACCCTGCACAACCTGGTCGATCGCCCGCTGGAAGAAATGGAAAAAGAGCTACTGAGCTTTTCCCGCGTACGTCCGATGTCTCTGGTACTGCCCTCGCTTTACTCTGAACTTCAAGGGCCTGCTCTCGGCCACATCATTAACGAAATTTGTGAAGTTCCTTACCTTAATGAAATTGTCATCGGCCTGGATCAGGCCGATGAAGCAGAATACAAACACGCCAAGGATGAATTTTCTCGCCTGCCACAACATCACCGGGTGCTCTGGAACGACGGCCCACGACTGCGCAAGATTGATTCACTGCTGGAAGAAAAAGGTCTGGCTCCCAAAGAAATGGGCAAGGGCCGTAACGTCTGGTACTGCTACGGCTATATACTCGCCTCTGGCAGGGCGGAAGCCGTTGCACTGCACGACTGCGACATCATCACCTACGATCGCAGCCTGCTGGCGCGACTGATTTACCCAGTCGCCAACCCGTCGTTCAACTACGAATTTGCCAAAGGCTACTACGCCCGTATTGCTGATAACAAAATGAACGGACGCGTCAGCCGACTGCTGGTAACCCCTCTGATCCGGGCTTTAAAAAAGGTTCTTGGGCATAAAGAGTACCTCGACTTTCTGGACAGCTTTCGCTACCCGCTGTCCGGTGAGTTTTCCATGCGCGTCGACGTTCTGAACGATCTGAGAATTCCGAGTGACTGGGGCCTGGAAATCGGCGTGTTGTCAGAGATGAATCGCAACTACAGCACCAACCGGCTCTGTCAGGTGGATATTTGTGACAACTATGATCACAAGCATCAGCCGCTATCAGCCGAAGATGCGGCGCTGGGCCTTTCCAAAATGAGTACCGATATCTGCAAGGCCATTTTCCGTAAACTGGCCACTCAGGGTGAGGTTTTTACCAACGAAACGTTCCGCACCATCAAAGCAACCTATTTTCGCGTGGCACTGGATTTTGTCGAAACCTATTATAACGACGCCCGCATGAACGGCTTGACTCTGGATCGCCACAAGGAAGAAGAAGCCGTTGAACTGTTTGCAGAAAACATCATGCATGCGGGCGATTATTTTCTTGAAAACCCAATGGAAACACCCTTTATTCCCAGCTGGAATCGGGTGATATCAGCCATTCCGGATATTCTCGATCGTCTTTACGAAGCCGTTGAAGAAGACAACGCCTGACGCTCTTTGGCAGCACCAGTCACCCGTGCGACGGAATCTCTGCCCGCAGGTGACTGGTGCTTACAGCGGCTGGTGACACCTCACTCGCTGGTTAACCACACCGTCTGATAAGGCCCCATCATCAGGGTTTCTCCCAGCGGCCCAGCCCCGGTCGCCAGCAAATCACTCATCCCCAATACCAGGAAACCCAGACTGGCCAACGGCAACTCCATGTGTCGCTCCGTCACGTTCGAGATGGCAAAAACAGTTTGGCCGCTATCGCCACAGCTGCGCTTGAGAATAAACAGATCTGAATTGATGCGGATCACATCCTGACGGGCGTCAGGATGGAACGCAGGCTGACGCCGACGTATCCGGATCATTTCACGCAAGCGATTAAAGACCTCGGCCTGGGGAGTCACCGGGTTACCCAGCAAAACACCCAGCTCTTCACGATTCCAGATGCGTCGATTAATGGATCGGGTGCGCCCGGTTTGTTCAACGTGAGCAAGATCGTTCGGACTGGCCGTCAGGCTGTGAATATAAACGGCTGGAATCCCCTGCATCGCCAGCATAATCGCCTGTGAGCACAAAAACCGCTGTACCTGAAAATGATCAGGGCCACGGCGGGTGCCCATACAGGCATCAAACAGAGCAATATTGATTTCGTATGGACTCTCTGTACCGTCGGGGTTTGCCTTCATACTGACGAAACCACCAAACTTGTGCATGCAGTCAATCAGGTTTTCCACCTCGTGATCTGGCAGAATTCCTTCCACCGGACGCACGCCAATACCGTCATGGGATGCGGTAAAATTAAGGTAGGTACAACCTTCCGGCAACGGCGGAATCTTACTGGCCCAATCGGCCAGATAATCAGACTTGCCACGATTCAGCGCATGTAATACCAGTGGCGGCAACCCAAACTGGTAGACCATGTGCGCTTCGTCTGAATGACCAAAATAACTGAGATTTTCAGCGACTGGCACATTGGTTTCAGTAATCAGCACCACTTCCGGTGCGACGGCTTCAACAATATCGTGCATCAGTTTGACCACTTCGTGAGTCTGCGGCAAATGAATGCAGTTGGTGCCGATTTGCTTCCACAAGTAGGCAATTGCATCCAGCCGAATAAACCGTGCACCCTGCTCAACGTAAAACAGCATGATGTTCATCATCTCAACCAGTACCTTGGGATTGGCGTAGTTGAGATCGATCTGATCTTCACTGAACGTCGCCCAGACATGACGAACACCACGGTGGGTATGGACGGGAGTCAGCAAGGGGGTATTTCGTGGACGGGTAACCGCTGCCACATCCGTACCCGGATCCACTTCGATAAAGTAGTCACTATAAGGCTCACAGTTCGCCACATAGTCGATAAACCACAAGCTTTCACGGGAACAATGATTAACCACCAGATCAGCCATCAGATCAAAATTTTCGGCAATACTGGCGACATCTTCCCAGTTGCCCCAGTCCGGATTCACCTGGCGGTAATCAATCACCGAGAAGCCGTCGTCGGAGCTGTAAGGGGAAAAGGGCAAGATGTGAACCGCATTCAGGGTATCTGCAACGTGTTCCTTGAGAAACCGACTGAGCGTCTGAAACGGTACCTCCCCCGCTTGCTGAACGCTGTTGCCATAGGTGATCAGTATGACGTCTTCCTGGCTCCAACGCTGTTCAGCGGCTGTTTTTCCACACCGGCTTTTGCGGCCTTCCATAAAATTAATACACAGACGTTCAATTTCAGCAGCCACATCGGCGGCCATAGTGACATCGGGATAAATATTCTGAAGACGTCTGGTAAGCCTGGTAATCAGGTCATTTGACATAAACTTTCCTGGTTAGCTGTCGCAATAGACTGAATTTACTGCCATTTTTGTGCCGTAATGACATATACGATGATAGATCGGCTCAACAAAACACTATCGGTCAGTAACGAAACGGGCCAGCAAATCAACGCCTCAGACCCCGCACACTCTCCAACACCAGTAGCCGAACCCGAACCCAGTCAAGAAGTCCGAAATATACTCAGTGGTACCTGAGACTGAAACAACAGGGTGCGAACCGGCATGGCAGCAATATTCTGGCGCTGACCCGGATCGCAGGCAGCATTGAACACCGAATTTTTTTCATCACCCTCGAAATGTAAAAAAATCTTCTGGCACTGGCTCAGCATTGCCCAGGTCAAGGTCATGCGTGGAATCGCCAGTTCGGTATCCATAACCGGGCAACTCCAGGCAGACCCACTCTCATCCAGACACCGGTCAAGCGCCGCCGAGTGCGGAAACCAGGACGCGGTATGGCCATCCGACCCCATGCCTAATACCGCTACATCCAGTCGTGATATTTGCTCGTGAAGGCTGTTTTCACAGGCCATAAATCCTGCCGCTGGCGTTAATGCCGAATTTTTGAGTGGCAGAAAATAGGCTGCCTTGGCCGGGCCTCTCAGCAGATGCTCCCGAACCAGCCCAGCATTACTGGACGGGTCAGACTCACCCACCCAGCGCTCATCCACCAACGTGACAAGAATATGAGACCAAGGCAGTTGCCGCTTGCCCAACTCTTCAAAAAAAGCCTTCGGGGTGTTGCCACCACTCACCGCCAAACAGGCCCTTCCCTTTTGTTCAACCCGCTCTTTCAGGCAAAGGCTGACCGCATCAGCCAGCTGTTTTGCCAGAACGATGGATGAATCAAAGCGATTGTCGCTCATGCAATACACTCCTAACTGTTTTCGACCCATAAACGTCCATCCTTGGCGAGCAGCAAGGTCGATGCCGCTGGCCCCCAGGTGCCCGAAGTATAGGGCTCTGGACGGAGATCCACGTCTTGCCAGTACTGTAGAATCGGATCCACCCAACGCCAGGCTTCATGCAGTTCATCATCGCGTAAAAACAAGGTGGCATTGCCACTCAAGGCATCAAACAATAACCGTTCGTAAGCTTCAGGCACCCGTGCCTTGCGATGATTAGCCGGATTCAGGCTCAGGTTCATTGGCCGGACACTCATGCCGGGCCCCACCCGTTTCTCACATAGCATAAGACGTACACCCTCATCCGGTTGCAAGCGGAACACCAGTTTGTTGGCCATGGTGCTCTTGTGCTGTAACGGAAAAATAGAGTGCGGTATTTCTTTAAAACTGACGACAATTTCACACGCCCGTTCCGCCAAACGCTTACCCGAGCGTAAATAAAATGGCACCCCAGCCCAGCGCCAGTTATCAATTTCAACCTTGGCAGCAATAAAAGTCTCGGTGTTGCTTTTGTGATGCACGCCAGGTTCCTCACGATACGGTGGAACCGGTTTACCATCCGACACACCTGCATCGTACTGACCGCGTACCACATTTCGGTTAATGGCTTCCCCGACAATGGGTTTGAGTGCCTTGAGTACCTTTACTTTTTCATCCCTGACCGCATCGGTTTCCAGTTTCGCCGGCGGCTCCATAGCCACAATACACAAGAGTTGCAGCAGATGATTCTGGAACATATCGCGCATCGCACCTACCTGTTCGTAGAACTCGGCCCGCTTCTCGACACCAATGGATTCTGCAATAGTAATTTCGATGTGATCGATGTACTTCTGGTTCCATTGAGACTCAAACAAGGAGTTGGCGAACCGCAACACCAACAGATTTTGCACCGTTTCCTTACCGAGATAGTGATCAATCCGGTAGATATGTGACTCATCAACATACTCTCCCACGGAGCGATTGATCGCCTGGGCAGACTCAAGATCGTGCCCTATTGGCTTTTCAAGCACCACATTGGTGCACGAACCAATCAAACCCATCTGCTTCAGCCCCTTGCAAATAGGCGAAAACAACGCAGAACCCGTCGCCAGATAAAAAACCCGGTTGGGATCCCCTTTCGCCAAAACATCGGCTAACACGCTATAAGCGGACTCATCCGTTGCATCAAGACTGACACATTGCAGTTTAGTGGCAAATTCAGTCCAGGCAGCTTCTTCGAGATATTCCTTGGCAACGTGCGTCGTCAATGCCTTGCGCACTTGCTCTATGTAGTCTTCGTGCTCAAGTTCCCTCCGAGTAACAGAGATAATTTTGCCTTCAGGCAAACGACCATCACGCTGAAGCAAGTAGAGTGCTGGCAGCAACTTCCGTTGCGCCAGATCGCCCATTCCGCCAAAGAGTACCAATTCAAACGGTGCACTGATCTGCATACATCCCCCGATCCCTATCTACGTAATGGAAACCAGAACCACAGCCGCTTCAGCTGAAATCCAGGCAAAAGCAGTGACTGCACAAAAAGTATAGGCAGAGTGCCACAAGTTGATTGCAATGCGACAATCAACCATCAAATACCTGCCCGGAAATGACCACTTCGGTCGACGCAGCAATCGGAGGCCATCCGGTACAGATCGTGCCGGTCTGCATAAACATAACAATCAGGCATGGCATCTGCATCTCCAAGAACCCCATACTGGCCGTGCAACGTGAGACCAACGGCCGATGTCTTCCCGGATATCGTGGCGTTTACAATCAGTTACCTTTGAGACATGATCACTGACGATCTGTGACATGACTCACAAATGACATAAACCAGCCTTAGTGTTCACGGAAATTTTTGTTTAATTGTTAATAAGAAGGATCGAATATGGTTCGCAAGTGTTTATTCCCAGTTGCCGGATACGGCACCCGTTTTCTTCCGGCGACCAAAGCCATGCCCAAGGAAATGCTGCCGATCGTTAACAAGCCACTGGTGCAATACGGCGTAGAGGAAGCCAGCGAAGCTGGCATGAACTTCATGGGATTTATCACTGGCCGTGGCAAACGCGCCATCGCCGATCATTTTGACATCAGCTTCGAGCTGGAACATCAGATTCAGGGCACCAGCAAAGAAACGCTGATTTCGTCCATTCGTAATCTGATGAATGAGAATGACTTTGCTTACACCCGGCAGAATGAAATGAAAGGTCTGGGACACGCCATCCTGACTGGACAGTATCTGATGGGCGACGAAGCCTTTGGTGTCGTACTGGCTGACGACCTTTGTGTTGCCGATGAAGGTGACGAAGGCGTATTGGCGCAGATGGTCAAAATTCACGAGAAGTATGGCTGTTCCGTTGTTGCAGTGCAGGAAGTGCCTGAAGACACCATTCACAAATACGGTGTTATCGCCGGAGAAGAGATTGAGCCAGGCGTTTATCGCGTCAGCAACATGGTCGAAAAACCAGCCAAGGAAGAAGCACCCAGCAACCTTGCCATTATTGGCCGTTACATTCTGACTCCAGATATCTTCCCTAAAATCGAAGAAACAGGTGCAGGCATCAATGGTGAAATCCAGATCACTGACGCTCTGCTGAAACAAGCCCAGGAAGGCAGGGTTATCGCCTATAAATTCCGTGGCCGCCGCTTTGACTGTGGCAGCATTGATGGCTTCGTCGAAGCAACCAACTACGTCTATCAGAATATTTTCCAGAAGTCCTGATCAGACGATCCTTCGGGGCTTCCCCGAAGGATCGCTCTCATACCAACACAACTCTCAGAATCTCTTAAGAAAAAGGCATTGACATAAAAAGAACCTGTCCGTATTATACGTCTCGCTGTTGAGAAGTTCCCCGATAGCTCAGTTGGTAGAGCAGTAGACTGTTAATCTATTGGTCGCTGGTTCAAGTCCAGCTCGGGGAGCCAATTCAACACTTCGGGGTATAGCGCAGTCTGGTAGCGCGCCTGGTTTGGGACCAGGATGTCGGGAGTTCGAATCTCTCTACCCCGACCAACTCTTCAGGGCCTCCCTGAACGATCGAATAAACATCCCCTATTGCCATTACGATTCATTTTTACATCCTCAAGTGCCAGATGTAACAAATGAGCCTTCTTATATTCATACTTTTCTATTAGCCTGTAGCGCCACATTCCAATAAATCCAATGCGATAAGCGCGGTGGCAAAACATGAGTCGTCTGGCCCGATCTGTACAATATCCGGTACCCTGCCACGAGTGCGGAGCAAACACAGCCCACACCCTTGACAACCTGATCAACACAAAAAAAATCACCTGCCGACATTGCAACCACCAATTCAATATTGATGGACAACTGAAGCGCAGAGTCAACCGGGCACTCACCGACCTGGCCGACTACATCTCTTTGCCAGAACCAGCAGAAGAAAAAACCACCACCGAAGACAACACCAACGCCTGAACAACATAGGCCATGACAAAACAGGGCCGACCGAAGCAAGACACAAAAAAAAGCCGCCACTGGCGACTTTTTATCTTCAATCATCCGACCCTTACTTACTGATCGGCAATTTCCAGCAATTCAACTTCAAACACCAGTGCAGAGTTGGCTGGTATCTTAGGGCTCGGGCTACGCGCACCGTACGCCAGCTCCGCCGGGATAAAGAATTTGAACTTTTCACCCACTTTCATCAGCTGCACACCTTCGGTCCAACCAGGAATCACATTACCCAGTGGGAATTGAACAGGCTCGCCACGCTCAACCGAACTATCAAACACAGTGCCATCAATCAATGTACCGTGATAATGAACACTCACAGTATCCGCAGCCGTCGGCTTCGCCGCATCACCTTCAACAGCCGTCATAACTTCGTACTGCAAGCCACTTTCAGTAACCACGACACCTTCACGTTTGGCATTTTCAGCCAGGAATTCTTCTCCCGCCTTCGCAACCGCATCACTCAATGCTTCCTGCTTGCGTGTCTGCTCTTCCCGAATTTTCTCAAATGCAGACTGAATGACTTCATCAGTAATACGCTGATCCGCTTTTGACAGCGCATCCTTGATACCCGCCGCAATCGCGTCCGGGTTCATTTCAACATCTTCCTGAGACAGCTGACGGCCAATATTCAGACCCACGCCATAGCTTGCCTGGTCAATGTGGTTTTCCAATTTCACAGCTTCCTCCTGACCACATGCGGCCAACAACAGAGTACCTGCCAATACAACAGGTACTGATTTAATAAAACTCATGCTTGTCTCTCACGTTTGTTGAAATGAATGCTGGACAGGCAACTCTAAAGTCGAAAAGTTTCAATTACTGCATAATCAAAACCACTGCAGAGACACCCGTCGCGCTGATTACAAGGCCTAACAGGCATAATGTCCAGACTTCGCACGGCGATCACACTCACGTTTCACGTTTGCGCACACCTGCAACTCAGCCGCGGATGATCTGGTAGCCACCTGACACTCATAATGGCGATGCCTCAGGTCACGATCACTGAGATCTCCCATGACATCACCACAAGCCGCCAGAAAAAACACCAGAAAAATCGGGATAGTCAGAAACGCTTTCACAAAAAAACCGAGTACATTTACATTGTTGCGAAGCCTCCCACAGCAGAGAGAGCCTGTCCAGCCTGAAAAACGCCACCACTGCGTCAAAACTTGCAAACAGCACCACAACCACTCCACCGTGCCTTTTGGCTAAGCCGTTGAAATAAATCGCAAATAAATATTTGACAGAGAATATTACACTGGCATAATACGCGCCACTTGATCGAGACAGCACTGGAATGCGCTAACACGACTCAAGTATGCAGTGGCTATGTAGCTCAGTTGGTTAGAGCACAGCATTCATAATGCTGGGGTCGATGGTTCAAGTCCGTCCATAGCTACCATTGATTCGAGGCCAGCCCTCATAAAAAGCCCATGTTCAGCGTGGGCTTTTTTGTATCTGCAAATCATACAAACCCGGCAGGGTGCCGGGTTGCATAATGGGTCAGGGATTCAGTCGCTGAATCTTCCAGATTTCCCGCTCCAGCTGGTATTCGACTCTGTCATGGAGGCGATGCTCGCCCCCCTGCCAGAATTCCATCCGGGAAGGTACCAATCGATATCCCCCCCAGTGATTTGGCACGGGAACCTCCTGATCCTGATATTCCACACTCAATTGGGTAAAGCGGGTTTCCAGCTCGGAACGACTCGCCAATGGCCTACTCTGTTGTGATGCCCAGGCCCCAAGCTGGCTTTCTCGAGGGCGAGAGTGGAAGTAGGCTTGCGCTTCTTCCCTGCTCATTGGCACGACCTCGCCCTGAATCTGCACCTGACGCTCGACCTTCATCCAGAAGAAATGCAGGCTGGCTTTCGGGTTAGTAGCGAAGTGTCGACCTTTGTTACTTTCATAATTGGTAAAAAAGACAAAGCCGTCATCGTCATATGACTTGAGCAACAATATTCGTTGCCAGGGCTGGCCATGCTCATCAACGCTGGCCACCGTCATCACCGTCGGCTCTTCCGGGGCGGTTGTACGGTAGTGCTCAAACCAGGCGTGAAATTGTGTCACCGGGTGCTCGGCGACTTTGGCTTCGTCGAGTCGTCCCTGAGTGTATTCCTTGCGAATGTCACTGAGATCAACCATGTTCTATTTACTCCGATAATTATCTCAACCGGCATCAAGTGCCGTAGCCCTTATGTAAGTGCCGCTACCATTAAAAGTGCCGTTAATAGCAGTGTGTCATCCGGGCGATGCCTCCGCATTGACCTGTCACCACCAAAGCCAGCCATGGCCAAATCTGCTACCATCCCCGCCCGGTTTTACCCACCAGCGCGGCTGGGCATCCTGACCGCAACTCACACAGGCACAACCTAAGGCAACAATCATATGTCAGATCATAACTACCCCACTGCATCCCTGACTCGCCGCCTGGCAGCACTGATCTATGACAGCCTGGTACTGCTCGCACTGTATATCGTGGTTGGTTTTGTGCTGGTAGGGATTGCAGCTGCCACCCACGACGGACAACCGCCTGGCGCCTTTTCGGCGTCGGTTAATCTGTCCGTTATGTTCTGCATCTGTTTCTTCTATTTCAGTTCATCCTGGCGGCGTGGTGGCCAGAGCATCGGTATGAAAGCCTGGCAACTCAAACTGGTCACAGAAGATACCGGGCCAATCAAGCTGTCCCATTGTATGTTGCGTACCGCGATTGGCTTTTTTTCGCTGGCTGCTTTCGGCTTGGGATTCTTCTGGGCGTTGCTGGATACTCGCGGCCGCAGCTGGCACGATATGGCATCCCTGACCCGTGTTGTGTTTATCCCGAAAACGGGTGATTAACGCGGCCCCGTTTGCTTATTCTATTGCTAACCTGCGCGCCGCAACAGCAACAACCCAACGCCCATACAGGCAGCTATCGGAATCACACTGGCCCACAGCGGTTCAAAGCCGAACACGATACTGGCGGGGGCCAGCAGTTCTTCTGCGTATTTGTACACCAGACCAACCAGAATTCCGGAGAAAATCCGGTAACCCGGTGTCACCGCCCGCAGCGGGCCAAAAATAAAGGAAATTCCCAGAATCACCAGTGCCAGCGTCCCCAGTGGCTGGGTAACCTTGCGCCAGAACGACAACAGATAGTTGTCTGCATTCAGCCCCTGTTTTTCCAGATAACGGGTATAGCTGAACAAGTTGGATATCGACATATCCCGAGGCTGTATCATTACCACACTGAGACTTTGTGGGGTCAGTTCAGTTTGCCAGTCCAGACTGTCCAGCTGTTGCTGGCTGGTCGCGGAGTCAGTGATCGTCATATCAATAACTGATTGCATTTGCCAGCTGGAGCGTTGATAAATTGCCCGCTCAGCCGACCGGATCCGTTGCAGGTTGCTGTCGTTATCAAAATCAAACAGGGTTATCCCATGCAATACCCCGTTGGGTTCGACGGCGGTAAAGCGCATAAAGGTATTACCCTCACGATGCCAGTATCCCTTCCCCTTGTTAGACAGCAAATCCCCCTTGCCTTGAGCCACCGCTTTCTGCGACTGGGCAATCCGCTCCAATACCGGAATCGCGTATTCGGCCAGGGCCATATTCAGCGCCATCAATAGCATCATCGGCTTGATCACCGCTACCGCAATACGCCCGACAGAGACCCCAGACGCTCGCATCACGGTCAACTCGCTGCTGGCTGCCATGCCGCCCAGACCCGCGAGACAACCGATCAGACAGGCCATCGGCATGTATTCATACAGCCGACGAGGCAAGCGTGTACCCATAAATTGCAGCGCATCGAGAAACTGATATTCACCTTTGAGTTGATCGAGTTCATCCACCAGCGTAAAAATAGCATCCAGCCCAACAATGACTACAGCCACAATCAGCGTAGCCACCATCACATTGTGAGCAACGTAGCGATCAAGACGATTCATAGCGACCTCACCCGCCATTGACGCACCCACTCGGGTACCATCAGCAAGCCGATGGCGATCAACAGATAAACAAAGTGCAACCCCCACAAACCCACATCAGGGTTCAGCTCTCCCTTTTCCAGCATGCCTTTCATAGCAATCAGCAACGAGATGTAAACCATAAACAATATAATGGCAGGAAACAGCCGGGCGAAGCGCCCCTGGCGGGGATTAACGCGAGACAGAGGCACCGCCAGCAGAGTCACAATGGGCACCATCAGCACCATTGAAATACGCCACTGTAATTGTGCCTGCTGTTTGGGGTCATCGGAACCGAACAGCGCCAGCGTCGGCACCGCTTCCTTGCGCAGCTTGCTGCGCTCTTCCGGTTCATCGGCAATTTTGACACCATACAAATCAAAATCCAGCGCCTGAAATTCGAGGCTCCCCGGCGTCCAGTCGTAGCGTTTACCACGGTGTAATTCCAGATAACGGGAGCCGGTTTCGTCACTGACGTACTGGGTGCCCTTTTGCGCCAGCAACAAGCTATTGCCATCGGTAATAAACACATTGTTCATTTCGGTTTTATCATTTGAAAGCGACTCGGCATAGGTAACGCGGGTACCGCCTTTCATACTCTGAAACCGCCCCGGAGCCAGTAACTCAAACTCGGTCAGCTGTGCCTGTTTTTCATACAAGCCTTCCATTTTTTGGGCACCCCAGGGGCTGAGGTACAAGCTGAAGCTGCCCACCACCAGCATTAGCCCGAAAGCCGGTACAGCGGTATAGGCCAACAGGCGGGTATTCGAGAATCCGGTTGCGGTCAGTACCGTCATTTCACTTTCAGCGTACAATCGGCCGTACGCCAACAGGATTGAGATAAACAGCGCCAGCGGCAAAATCATTTCGAGAAACGACGGCAAACGTAATACCAGCGTAAAAAATACGATATCCAGCGAGACTTCACCGGCTGCAGCCGCAGCAAGTTGACGAATCAGACGACCACTCATCAGAATCATCAACAGCACGATGGTCACAGCAAACAGCGAGCCAGCCAGTTCCCTGGCCAGGTAGCGAAATATGATCAAAAGACTTAGACCTTGATTGAGCCGGAGCAAGAGTCGCGCACCATACCCAGAGACGGTTTGCTCTGCAACGACGACAAAACGCTTTGTTATCTGTGCCGCCCTTGAATTCCAGGAATATGGCGTCACATTATAGGGTGACTCATTATTCAGAACGAGCCGCTGAGAACAAATAGCAGGCCGTCTGCCACCAATGCCTTCCGCCAGGAGCTGACATGATTTACCAGGTATCCCAACAAACTGCCGCCGACATTCAGGCGAGCTGTATTGTGGTCACTCTCGACCAGTCAGGCAAGCTGTCTGACGCCGCCTCACAGCTTGATGAAGCCAGCCAGGGGTTTATCAGCCAGCGTTACGAACAGGGCGATATCTCCGGCAAACTGGCAGAAACCCTGCTGTTACCCGCCGTTGCCGGAGTCAGCGCTGGCCGCGTATTACTGGTTGGTACCGGCAAGGCAACACTGAAACCCGCCAGCGCCCAGAAAGTACTGGCTGCGATTGCAACGCTTACCAGCAAAATCCGTGGTGACATTGCCCTGGCGCTGACAGAAATGGCGACCGACGTACTGACAGAATCCTGGCTGGCCGAGCAAACCGCCATCGCCTACGCCAGCGCCCAGTACCGTTTTACGGCCACCAAAAGCACCGCAGACGATGATACCAAAACGCCCGACAGCGTGATCTGGCTGGGCAGTGATGTGGACGCCGCCTTCACTAAAGGCGCAGCGATTGGTGCCGGCATCAGCTTCGCCAAAGAACTGGCCAACATGCCACCCAATATCTGCACCCCTACCTGGCTGGCCGAAAACGCCGTCACCCTCACTCAGGATCAAGCCCTCGAAACCACCATTCTGGACGAAGACCAGCTGGCTGAAATGGGTGCCGGAGCGTTTGTTTCTGTTTCCAAAGGTTCCAGCGAGCCAGGCAAGATTATCGTTATGCAGTACCGTGGTGCCGATGATCCAAGCGCCGCACCACACATGATTTTGGGTAAAGGTATTACCTTTGATACCGGCGGCATCAGCCTCAAGCCCGGCCTGAAGATGGACGAGATGAAATACGACATGTGTGGCGCAGCCTCCGTGCTCGGCACCATGAAAGCCATTCTCGCCCTCAAGCCCAAGGTCAACGTGCTGGCCATCGTGACCAGTGCGGAAAACATGCCCGCCGGTAACGCCAGCAAGCCTGGCGATGTGGTGACCAGTCTGTCTGGCAAAACCATTGAAATCCTCAATACCGATGCCGAAGGCCGACTGGTGCTGTGTGATGCGCTCACCTACGGTATCAACAATTACAAGCCTGCCTCCATCGTCGACATCGCCACCCTGACCGGTGCTTGCATGGCCGCGCTGGGCGAAGTCAACTCGGGCCTGTTCACCACCGATGAAACCATGGCGGAACAACTGCAGACAGCAGCACAATACAGCAACGACAAAGTGTGGCGTTTACCGCTGGAAGAAGAGTATCAGGATCTGATCGATTCCAACTTTGCCGACATCGCCAATATTGGTGGCCCGCTGGCCGGTGCCACTACCGCCGCCTGTTTCCTGTCACGCTTTACCGAAGGTACACCTTGGGCGCACCTGGATATTGCCGGTACTGCCTGGGTGGGTGGCAAAGCCAAAGGCGCTACCGGACGCCCGGTCAGCCTGCTGGTGAACTATTTGCTGAATAAATAAAACGCCAGCTATTCAGCAGAGGTTTCTGGCGGTGGCAAAAAAGCCAACGCCAGAAGCCAATACCGCCTATACCACCTATACCACCTCGCTGTTTTTCCCATGCTTCAGCACAAAATCCACAAATGCCTGATTGGCTTTCGACAGGTAGCCATCCTTGCGCCAGGCCAAACACAAATCGAGCACAATGGGTGGATCGAACGACAAGGTAACCAGCTCCGGGTCATCTTCAGTGGCCATCTTCAGCAGTGTTGAAATACCAAACCCCTGTTTGACGATAGCACGTATCAGCGGTAACAGATTGGTTTCGAAGTTAATACGCGGCTGGATGCCGGATTCTTCTGCCAGCCGGTCAATCACCTTGCGGTGAAAGTAGCCTTTGCGGAACAGCACCAGATCTTCCTGCAGCAACTCTGCCGAGGTAACGGCCGTTCGGCTGGCAAACGGGTGATCCTTATCGACCACGACGCGCATTTCCTCACGCATCAGGGTACGCGCTTCAATCGTGTCGGGGATGTCTTCCGCTTCAATCACAGCCAGATCCAGCTCGCCTTTTTCCAGCATTTGTTGCAGTTGCCAGGCGCCGCCTTCGTAAACCGAAAAGGTCAGGTTCGGGTAGCGATGGCGGAACGCCATAATAATCGGCGGGAAGTGATAGGAACCCAACATACTGGGAGTCCCCAGCTGCACAGCTCCCTGCTCCAGCCCGCGCAGCTCTTCCATTTCCAGATCGGCATCCGACATCACCTGCACAATACGCTGAGCTTGTACGTACAGCCGCTCGCCTTCATCGGTCAGTGAAATCTGGCGTTCATGTCGATGGAATAATGTCAGTTGCAGTTGCTGCTCCAGACGCTTGATCGCCATACTGACGGCCGGCTGGGCAACCTCCAGCACCTCGGCTGCACGGGTGAAGCTTTGTTGAGTGGCCACGTGATAAAAATAGGTCAGTGCCTTGTAGTCCATCGGCGGTCCTTTTTCAGCTCATTGGAAATCTGTCGTCCCAACCAAGTCATAATATTTATTGATACAATATATATCAAACATATATTTTTATGATAATAAACAACGTTTTATAGTGCTTGTCGTTCTGTTGTTCCTTCATCTTTGCGCGAGACTTCCATGATCACAACCGGTACCGCCGCCTGGTGGCGAATCACCATTGCCTTGTGTCTTGGCTCTTTTATGGTGTTTTCAAACCTGTATGTCACCCAGCCACTGCTACCCATGCTGGCGACGGAATTCAGTGTCACGCCACTGCAAGCAAGTTATTCGCTGACCTTGTCGACGCTGACATTGGGATTATCACTACTGGTGTATGGGCCACTATCGGATGTTATTGGCCGCAAGGGACTGATCGTTGGCAGTATGTGCGGTGCCGCGCTCACCGCACTGTTAATCAGCCAGGTAAGCACCTTTGAGCAACTGCTCTGGCTACGGGGATTACAGGGTGTATTTCTCGGCGGCTTGCCAGCCATTGCAGTGGCGTATATGGCCGATGAATTTGATGCTGATGCGCTGATGTCAGCCATTGGGCTTTATATTGCGGCCAATTCACTCGGTGGTATTGGTGGTCGTCTGATGGGTGGTTTTACGGGCGAACATCTGGGCTGGGGCAATGCATTTCTGGTGGTGGGAATACTTGGCGCTTGTACCTGGATGCTGGTCGCCTGGTTGTTACCGGCCCCTCGCCGTTTTATCGCACGGCCGTTCAATCTGCCATCCATGGGGCAAGACCTTATCAGTCACCTGACCAATCCGCTCCTTATCCCGGCCTTTCTGTTTGGTGGCCTGAATTTTTTTGTATTTATCAACCAGTACAGCTTTATTACCTTCGTACTGGAGGCCGAGCCGTACACATTATCGCCACAGTTTCTCGGCATGCTGTTCCTCACTTATCTGAGTGGCACTTGGGGTTCCACCTTGTCTGGCAAGTTCAGCCGTCGCTTTGGCCAGGCCAATTGCATGATGGTGGGGAGTGGACTGCTGATGATCGGCAGTCTCGTTACCCTGATTCCCTGGCTACCCACGATTATTCTCGGATTTCTGCTGAATGCCTTCGGCTTTTTCTTCGCCCACTCCAGCGCCAGCGCCTGGGTCAGCCGTACGGCTCAACACGCCAAAGCCAGCGCCAGTTCACTCTATCTGGTGTTCTACTATCTCGGTGCCAGCACCGGTGGCTTGTACCTTAACCTGTTCTGGCAATGGCAATACTGGCTGGGTGTCGTACTGGGATCCCTGCTGGTGCTGGCCGTTACCCTCGCCCTGGCGGCATGGCTAAAACACCAGACTTGCAAGCAACAATCCCGTCCGCGCAAGAAAGCCAGTCGGTATCCTGACCGCTTTCACTGACGCCGCCAGCGGTATTCGATATTATCGGCGCTTTCCATACCGCGATGCACACAATGCCTATAACAAACCAAGCTGCTAATCGGACTGTATCTACCCGCGTCCGCTTGACCATCAAGCCGCTGATCTGGCTCATCGCCGCCATGATGACCGGTTGCGCCGCCCTCGCCAGCCAGCAATTTGAAGACCTGTTTGGTGAGTCATCACCCAAAAGTCGCTGGGTCGAAGCCGACAGTTTCGAGGGTCGGGTATTCCACCAGGACGTTCAACCACTATTGGAACAACGCTGCGTTCATTGCCACGCCTGTTACGATGCCCCTTGCCAGCTGAAGCTGACGTCGCCCCAGGGCATTGATCGCGGCATGCACTCCGAGCTGGTCTACGATGGTACCCGCCTGCTGGCCACCGCACCCAAACGACTGTATCTGGATGCTCACAACACCGAAGAATGGCGTGCAAAAGGTTTTCAACCCGTCCTGAACGAACGCCGTAATACCAGCGAGGCCAACCTTCAGGCCAGCTTGCTATTCCGCGCTATCACCCAGCGCCAGACTCAGGGAGCGTTCCATCAGACCGTGCTGCCAGACAGCTATGACTTTGGCCTGTCGCGGGATCAACAGTGCCCGACCGCCGAACAATACGATACCTTTGCCAGCCAGTATCCCGACTGGGGCATGCCTTACGGCTTGCCTGCCCTGTCTGATAGCGAATACACAACACTGACAGACTGGATTCAACGCGGAGGACTGTTACCACGACCGGCACCCTTGAACGGAAACCTGCAGGATCAGCTACAACAGTGGGAACAACGCTTTAATGCCCAGGGTGATCCGGAAAGCGAGCCGTACAAACGCCAGGCACTGGTCAGTCGCTATATTTATGAACATATCTACCTTTACAGCCTGTACCTCGGCGATGACACCAGTACTCGCTTTCATCTGGTCAGATCGCGCACGGCTCCCGGCGAACCGATTGACATTATTGCCACACGCAGACCCTACGATGATCCCGGTGTGGCCATACCTTACTACCGTCTGGTTGTCGATCAGGAGTCCCGTGTCGCCAAAACCTATATCCCGTTCCGGCTCAATGAAGCCCGCTGGGACAACTGGCATTCGCTGTTTTATGGCCACCCATACGCAGTCACCTCCTTGCCTGGTTACGATGAAGAAATTGCTTCCAACCCTTTCATTACCTTTCACGATATTCCGGTTGATGCCCGCTATCGCTTTTTGCTGGAACACTCGTTAGAAACCATCATGTCGTTTATCAAGGGGCCGGTCTGTCACGGCCAGGTTGCTGTTAATGTCATTAACGAGCAATTCTGGGTATTTTTTGTCAATCCGAACCTGCACTACGGCAGCGAGGCGTCAGACTTTCTTGAGAGCCAGGTACATCATCTCGACTTGCCTGCCAAAAACAGCAGTAACAGCCTGCCAATCAGCTCATGGATTTCCTTTTCAGATCAGCAAAAGGAGTACCTGAGTGCCAAATCCACCTTTATTCGCCAGGAAATGAAGGCTAACCACATCCTGTTGGATACCCGGCTGATATGGGACGGCGATCAGCAAACAGGCTCCAACAACCCCAATGCCGCACTCACCGTGATGCGCCACTTCGACAACGCCACCGTAATTCAGGGTTTGTTGGGCAAGCCCCCTAAAACCGCCTGGCTGATTGACTACCCGTTACTGGAACGTATCCACTACCTTCTGGTCGCCGGTTTTGACGTTTATGGCAACGTCGGCCACCAGTTGGTGACCCGTCTGTATATGGATTTCTTACGCATGGAAGGAGAAGTGAACTTTCTGCTGCTGCTGCCCAAAGAGGAACGCGAAAAGGTGCGCCGGTACTGGTATCGCGACACCAGCACCACCATCAAGGATTACATTTTCAGTGATCTGATCAGCCTCGATATTAACAGTGCCATCCCCTATCGCAGCAACCAACCGCAGATGGAGTTATATCGTCTACTGGAGCACAAACTGGCACCGGTGCTTAACCGGGACTATCAGCCGCAATCCGGCGCACTGTCGGGCACAGCATTAACCACACTTGATAGCCTGGAAGATTTGCGCGGCAGTGGCTTGCATCAGTTGCCCGAACTCAGCCTGCTGCTGGTGACACGTCAGCAGCAACCGCTGGAACTGATCAGTCTTGTCCACAACCGGGCTCATGCCAATATCTCCAGTCTGCTGGATGAGGAGGATGCGCTACGGCCGGAAGAAGACACCCTGACACTGGCGCGGGGCGCCGTGGGTGATTACCCCAATGTTTTGCTCCGGGTTGAAGAAGAGCAATTACCAGAACTGGTCAAACAGATCGCCAACATGCAAACCAGTGCCGACTACAGCGCCCTGCTCGACCGCTTTGGGGTACGTCGCAGCAGCAAGGATTTCTGGCAGGTCAGCGATGCGATTGGCCAGCTTTATCAGCAACAATGGCCGCTCAGATCCGGGATTCTGGACTACAATCGATTGCAAAACCGCTGATTCAAACAACCGTTGGTTATTTGCTGCGCTAACGCCAGGCAGAGAAAGCGCCGGGCGGGGAATCTCCGATCAGGCGTTTTTCCGCAATCCGGAGGCAACCCATAAACGCAGCACCACCCGTAACGCCCGTCGCCAGAGCGGCATTACCGACGGGCCAGATGCCTTCCAGCGCTGTAATTCCGCCACAATACGTTGTGGCGTGCTGAAGGTTCCGGTGGTGGCGCTCACATAGCAGGGATAACGTACCAGCGTGGCCGCCACCAACTCATTCAACGAACGTTGGCGAACACGTCGTGGGCAAGCCAAGATATCCTGGGTCAAGCCCCAACCGGCATAAAACGGCATACCGTAGCAGGTCACCTTTTTACCGCGCAGCAGTGCCTCAAACCCCAGCAATGAAGTCATGGTAAACACGGCATCAATATGCTCGAGCATTTGCGAGGAATCACCGTCCAATACCAGTTCGTCGCACAACGTCTGATAATCAGCAAGCGGCAAATCCTTGCTGCGCAAACCAGACACCACGTCCGGATGCGGCTTGTACACCAGCCAGGCATCCGGTTCTGCGGCGCGCGCCGACTGTAATAATGCCAGATTGGTTTTGATGCCGCCGGCCCCCATACGGATGGAGGCGTCCGACTCAACCTGGCCCGGCACCAGCACCACACGGCGAGATGGTTCAGCCACGGCACACCCAGGCTTCCAGTCTTGTCCGGTCAGGTTATATTTGGAAATGCGGTTCGCGACGATAGTCTCGCGCAGCTGCTCTGCCAGAGCACAGTCGGCGGCTGAAAATTCATCCGTCGCCAGAATCTGCTCCAGACGAGAGGGTACCGAGGCATCGTAATACATGCCCACGTCATCCAGCACCCAGGAAAGTGGCCGGATCAGATCCGCTCCCAGCCCGGATGAGCGCAAAAAACCATCTTCAATACGCAGCACCCGAGCCGGTTGTCGCTCTGGTGCTTGCAACACTACCGGCAACCGCCGCACCCCCCACAAGGCGACGGTTGCCTGAGCCGGTATCAGGCTGGCGTCTTTACAGAAGGTCACCTCGGTGCCATTAAGAAAGGCACGCAAGATCGGTTTTTTCCAACGCGAAAAACCCAGCGCATGTACCGGCCCGAACTGATGATTACGCAACCATTGCTGCCGCTGTGCCGACAAATAATCCAGCGTGGCTTCAATCCCGGTTTCTGCGTCCAGTTCCGGATCCCAGTAACGGCTGTAACCTACCAGAGTGGCGTGCACCAGCTGTTCCAGCGTCACGGGTGCTCCGGCCAGTGCAATCGCCAGACGGCGGCGCTCGGGTACTTCCATATCATCCTCGGTCAACCCCCATCCGGCGTAAAACGGCATACCAAAACAGCGCACCGGTTTTCCCCACAACAAGGCTTCAAATCCCATTTGTGACGTTACGGTGTAGACCTTGTCGGCATTGGCTAACAGTCGTTCTGGGTGACAGTTTTCTGCAATCAGTCGAATCCGGTGATGCGGCTGTAACGCTGCCAGATCAAAATGCCCGGCTCGGGATCGGGTAAAGGCGTCCGGGTGTACTTTCACCACCACCGTTGTTTGAGGATTTTCAGCCAGGGCAGCCTCCAGCATCCGCGTAAAAGACGCCGCACTGGCCAACCCAAAGGGAATGGAAGCATCCCCGGCCACCTGATCCACCACCAGCACAAATGACGACGGCAGCTCCCCGCTATAGTCAGGGGCGGCGTTGTATTTGGAAATACCGGCCTGTTGCCAGCGCTGAATCAAGTCGAAACTGCGCTGCTGTTGAGCCGTCGTCAGAGGCTGTGGGATCAGTTGTTCCAACCGCGAAGGCCGGGTGGCATCGTAATAGATGCCGATATTATCCTGCACCAGCGACAGTGCCTGATCTTGCCGACCTAACGAGCGTACAAAACCGTCTTCCAGCAACCACCATCGACGCTGCTGACGCACTCCTTGCTGCTCTGCCCTGAGGCCTGAACGCTTGCGCCCCCAACCCAGTATCTCGGCCTGGTTACGCTCAGAACCGTGCCCGTCCACCTGCCAGAATGCCCGCACAATCGGATTGGCCAGCAGGGCGCGGGAACTGGAGATAGCCAGCGGTCTGGGTCTGGCACGAGAGGAAACAGCAGAATCAGCAACAACAGGACGAGACGCCATGTAAATCCTTGGGCTGGCCAAATGGAGGGATAACGACCGTAACAAACAGCCAGTATTACTGGCTCCTTGAACGAATTATCATAGAACAAGTCATCAGCGAATCATAAAAAAGGACGCCGACGGCGTCCCTCTTTTATGGTTACCAAACCGGTTTACGGCTTGGCAAACAACTCGATTTACATCTGTTTTAACGACAGCTTGGCTCCAAGATATTTTTCCAGATCTGGCAATGCAAACGCGTCATCTTCAGACACCAGACTGATGGAAATACCCTTGGCACCGGCCCGGCCAGTACGGCCAATACGGTGGACGTAATCTTCAGAATCTTCAGGCAAGGTGTAGTTGAACACGTGAGAGACCCCATCAACGTGAATACCACGCCCGGCAACGTCGGTAGCGACCATAATACCCACCTGGCCTTCACGAAAGCGTTCCAGCGTTTTCAGACGCTTTTGCTGGTTCACTTCACCCGACAGCAAGGCCGCTTTAAAGCCACGCTTGATCAGCTTTTCACACAGGTTACGGGTGTGATCTCGACGATTGGCAAAAATAATACAGCGTTCCGGATTTTCTTCCTTGAGGAAGCGTTCCAGCAAGCCGAACTTGTCACTCTCGGCGACCAGATAAAAACTCTGGTCGACCCGATCAGTTGCCACCTGCTCCGGTTCAATTTCAATTTGCAGCGGATCACGGGTCCACTGGTCAATCAGGATACGCACATCAAAATTGAACGTGGCCGAAAACAACAAGGTCTGCCGATGATCTTTAGGAGGCGTCGCCCGCACAATACGGCGTACATCCGGGATAAAGCCCATATCCAGCATCCGGTCGGCTTCATCCAGCACCAGCACTTCAATCTGATCCAGGAAAACATCCTGACTACGCATAAAGTCGATCAGACGACCCGGCGTGGCGACCAGAATATCCACCACATCGTCACGCAATTTGCGCCGCTGCAACTCATAGTCCATGCCACCCATCACCGTCACGACGTTCAGGCCACTGTGTTTCGCCAGCCCTTCCGCATCCTTGCCGATTTGCATCGCCAGTTCACGAGTGGGCGCAACAATCAGTGCCCGAGGCTCACTGGCATAACGTTCGCCAGGAATAACCGTTAGCAAACGATTCAGAATCGTCAGCAAAAATGCAGCCGATTTACCCGTGCCAGTTTGCGCCTGACCAATGGTGTCGCGTCCGCGTAATGAAGCCGGCAGGCTTTCTGCCTGAATCGGCGTGCAATATTCAAAACCCAGATCATAAATGGCGTGCATGACGGACTCTGGCAGATCGAGATCGTGGAAACGGGTCTTCCCTTCCATCGGCTCAACCTTGAAGGTATCAGGATCCCAGGGTTCAACAGGCGCTTGTCTACTGCTGCCACGCTTGTCTGAACCATTATTCTTTGACGTATGTCTCTTGCTGCTCTGACTGCCGCTACGGCTGCCATGGGGCTGCTCGGCGCGTTGATGTTTTTCGTGGGCTGGTGCACCCTTGGGAGTATTGGTGGAAGTTTTGACTGCCCGGGATGGCTCTTTTGAAACAGAACGGGAAGCAGTGCCGGTGTCGGCTTTCTTGTTGCCTGCCACCGCCTTGATGATTTTCTTGAACAAAAGTGTCTCCAGTCAGAGTCGTTCCAGCACAAAAAGGTCGGCTGAAAATATTTCGTGGCGCTGATAATAGTCGAGTAGCGCGTTTTTTAATACTTCCGCACGTGCCGGAAGCCCGTGGTGATAGTAATGGCAGGCCTGCTGCCATACAGAGAGAGCAAACGCCTGGCGTCCGGCTGCGACCTCAACCGGGTCGCCGTCGAGATTATCCGTACTGATATAAAAACGTCGGCCACAGGCTTCCGACAATAACCACTCGACGGCCTGGGGTTTGATCTCTACCTGTTCAAACGCACGCTGTTGCTCGGCAGTACGGCCATCGGGCTCATACCAATAGCCAAAATCCACTTGCCGACGGCGTTGCTCGCCAGCAATACACCAGTGGCTTATCTCATGCAGGGCTGAGGCATAAAAACCATGGGCAAAAATAACCCTGTTGTAGCTGCATTGCCTGTCTGACGGCAGGTATTCAGGCTCTGCAGCACCGGCGAGCAGACGGGTGTTTTGTGCAGAGAAAAACAACTCATCAAACAGGCAGATCAAATCCGCTGTTTTCAGTGTGTCAGGGGAATAGGCGGGCTTGGACACAAACAACATCAACCAAAATCAGACAGTCGGTCATTGTATCAGGTGTGCCGGGAATTACCCGCGTGCCAGATGACGAAACGGCTATATTTTCTGCTTTTGTTAAACGTCAGGATTTCTCTCATCACCACCTCATCACCAGCAGGCGGTCTTGCAAAGTAGCAATAATCCGGGAGAATGCCGCGCTGCGCTTCAACCTTCTCTCCTTTTGCCCAGAGCTATCCGTCCCATGTCGTTTGCCAAACGCGAAACCCGCGCCCTGATCCAACTCACCTTGCCGATACTGGCAACCCAAATGGCGCAAATCGGCATGGGCACCGTCGATACCCTGATGTCTGGCTATGTCAGCACCCGAGATCTGGCTGCTGTCGCCATTGGTACCGCCTTGTGGTTGCCAGTCTGGCTGTTTCTGGCGGGCATCCTGGTGGCCCTGTCACCACTGGTTTCCGGTCTGAACGCCTCAAAGCAGCACCAGCAACTGCCTGGCCTGCTGGCTTCCTCTGTCTGGTTGGGTGCACTGTTGGGCAGTGTCTTTGGCCTATTGCTTTATCTGGCGGCTGATATTCTGCCATGGCTGATAGACGACTCGATCACGGCAACCCTGGCCGCCAACTATCTGATCGCCATCGCCATCGGCTTCCCGGCGGTCGGTATTTTTCTGGCATTCCGGTTTTATGCCGAAGCCCTGAGCCAAGCCAGTCACGTCACCTGGATCATGCTCTCCGGGCTGGTCGCCAACGTTCCCGTCAACGCGGTATTTGTGTATGGCTGGCTGGGGTTGCCCGCCTTGGGAAGCGTTGGTTGTGGCATTGGCAGCAGCCTGATTTTTGTCTGCATGGCGATTGCCATGGCATTAAACACCCGTAAATACCGGCTTGGCAGCGACTCTTCGCTCAAGCATCTGATGCGCTCTCCCGCCGGGCAACATGTCCGCGACATATTGCGTATCGGGGTGCCCATCGGTATCGCCATTTTTTTTGAAGTCAGCCTGTTCACCGTGATTGCGCTGTTTCTGACCGACCTCGGGCCGGTGGTGGTCGCCGGACACCAGGTTGCACTCAACGTTTCTTCCATCACTTTTATGATCCCGCTGAGCCTGGGAATGGCACTCACGGTACGGGTTGGTCACTATCTGGGAACGGGCGATACCCTCTTGGCAAGGCAAACAGCCTGGCTCGGAGTGCGGCTGAACCTGGCGATAGCCTTATTTAACGCGATACTGATTATCCTGTTAGCCGACACCATTGCTGGCTGGTACTCACCCGATCCAGAGGTGGTTGCCATTGGCGCAGTGCTGTTGCTGTATGCCGCTGTTTTTCAGCTGTCTGATGCAACGCAGGTAGCAGCGGCTGGCGCTTTGCGCGGCTACCAGGATACCTTTGTTGTGATGCTGATTACCTTTGTGACCTACTGGGTGATCGGACTGAGCTGTGGCTATGGTCTGGCATTTTATGGTGTGCCGTCGCTTGACATTGAACCTGCTGGCGCGCCTGGTTTCTGGATCGGACTGGTCATCGGCCTGACTGCCGCTGGCGCGGCCTTGGTGATCAGGCTGAAACGGGTATCGCGCCTGCAACACGCAGAAAGCTGAAAGCTGAAAGCCGGGCCAGCTACGATCACAAAACGGTTGGTGATCGTAGTTGGCCCGGCTTTAGTTGGACTCAGAAGTGAATTGGCTCAGGAAAACATAGACATAATTCTGCACAGCTCTGCGTTGCCAGGTTCAGTTAAGGACACGGATTGGAAATAACCCGGTGAATCGCGTTGATACGCCCGATCACTTCCTCACTCAGCACCACTTCTGCACTGGCGAGATTTTCTTGCAGCTGAGCCAGCGTGGTCGCGCCAATAATATTCGAGGTAACAAAATCCTGCTGGGTCACAAACGCCAGCGCCAGTGTCGCAGGTGACAAGCCCAGCTCTGCGGCCAACGCTACATACTGAGACACAGCCTCCTCCGCCTGCTCTCCCTTATAGCGGGAAAAACGCTCAAACAAGGTAATACGAGCGTTGGCTGGCAACTTGCCATTCAGGTATTTACCGGTCAGCACACCAAATGCCAGTGGCGAATAAGCCAGCAGCCCGACGTCTTCACGGATCGATACTTCAGCCATGCCAACTTCATAACTGCGGTTCAGCAAGTTGTAGGGGTTTTGCACCGACACCGGTCGCGGCCAGCCATTCTGGTCGGCAAGCTGGATCACCTTCATGGTGCCCCAGGCGGTTTCGTTGGACAGGCCATAGTGGCGAATTTTGCCCTGTTTGATCAGACCAACCAGCGCTTCCAGGGTTTCTTCCAGAGGCGTTGTGTCTTCTTGGTGGTTATGGGCGTAGCCGAGCTTGCCAAAAAAATTGGTGGTGCGCGCAGGCCAGTGTACCTGGTACAGATCCACATAATCGGTTTGCAGACGTTGCAGGCTGGTATCGATCGCTTCATTTACATGCTGGAGATCCAGTTTTGGCCCGTTACGAATATGCGTCATCCAGTCGCCAGGCCCGGCAATCTTGGTGGCCAGTATGATCTCCTCGCGCTTGCCGGAGCGGGCAAACCAGCTGCCGATATACTGTTCGGTACGGCCTTGGGTTTCGCTTTTCGGCGGCACTGGATACATTTCGGCGGTATCAAAAAAATTGATGCCAGCGGCGACCGCACAATCCATCTGTGCATGAGCTTCCGCTTCAGTATTTTGCTCGCCCCAAGTCATGGTACCCAGGCACAGCTGCGTCACATTCAGATCAGTATTGCCAAGTTTGCGTTTGAGCATGGAATCCTCCTCAAGTTGACCACAGTATAACGATAACGCGCCCGCTCGGTCGCCATACCGTCAAAACCCATTGTTCATCTGACTGCATCAATACTCGGCCTGGGCCTGTGGCTATTGCCCATAAACATTGCTAACCAAATGAACTCAGCCCCCCGCATCCGCTATATCTCGATGCGCCATCAGGCCCGTTTTATTACCCGCTATAGTTCTCCAGCACCGCATTAACCAAAGCCAGTCAATAATCCTGATGACTCTTTCATACAAAATGCAACTTATCAGACTCATGCTGTTCAGGATCAAGAAATCCGCCAACGGCCCGACATAGGATAAATTCATGGCAAGCAATCAAGGAAATAATATGAGTTTATTCAAGTGCTTCAGTACCCTGCCTGAAAATAAGGCCACCCTGGCGCTTCAAGCAGTCAAAGCAGCCAGCGCGTCACTGGATATTGATGAATCTATTCGTGCTCACAAGATTTGGCATAAACGCCTGACACACTACGTCGACCAACATGAGGCAAACTTGCTGGATCCTGAACTGATCGCTGATGACCAGAGCTGCATACTGGGACAGTGGCTATATTCGGATGGGCAACGTCACTTGGCTAACCAGCCTTGTTTTGTCAATCTCCAAAATCTTCACCAGCACTTTCACCGCGAAGCGGCTAGAGTCGTCAGCATGGGGCAAGAGCAACACGATGAAGAAGCCAGTGCCATGTTGCACGACAAACTTGCCCAGTTGAGTTCTGAAATCTACCAGCAGTTGGCCGACATGAAGACACTGCAACAGCAGCAAGACGGACATGACGAACGAGGATAGGTCGAAATTTTCCAGAAGCTGGAGCAACCCAGCAACAACACATCAGTCCGTCTGATCCGGTTCTTCAGACCAGCCACGGCGGCGTTGGTGGCTGAACCACTCACGGCGGTATCGATTGGCCCTGGCACGGTCGGGCAATATATTGATCAATTCAATCAGCAAGGCTTGGCCCTGTTTTTCCAGATTGTCAGGGCAAGGACGTCGAAGTAAACCAATCAGCAGTTTGAAGGCCTGATCGTATTGTTCTTCTGCAGCCAGTTCCTGTGCCAGTGCCAGCCGATTGGCTGGAGTGGGCCTATGCCGAAAACGCTGACGCAAGGCATCCAGGTTATTTTCACGCCGTTGCAGCAGGTGCCAACGCGACAGGGCCTGCTGTATTGCCGGGTCTCGCTGAATATGGGCAGCGGCATTATCGAGCAACACCGACACGTCTAACAGTAGTTGCGGTTGCTGTTTGCTGGCATCCATCAAGCGCTGACAATAACGCGCCACGTCAGCAGCATTACCTGGCTGCTGCTCAATCAGCTGACGCCACAAGGCCAGCCCCTGTTGCCAGTCCTGACGGGTAATACACTGCTCCGCCTGTTTGCGCAGCCGGTCACCGGGTTGCTGGATATAGGGTGCCAGCAGTTGGCGAATCTGGCCTTCCGGTAACGCTGTGGTGAAACGACTCACTTCACGACCATGATAGTAGAGCAGCACACTGGGCAGACCACGCACCTGCATGATGGCCATCAACTCTGGTTGCTGCTCCACATCCACTACCACCAGCTGCAACTGGGGTGAGAACTCCTGTTCAAGGCGTTCCAGCACCGGCAATAACGCCTTGCAGGGTGAGCACCAGCTTGCCTGGAAGTCGATCAACACCAGGCTGTTCTGCGACAGGCTGACGACATAGGGCAAAAAGGCGGAGGGTTCGGGAGGCATGTTGCTCATGAGTACGGCGTCTGAATACACCAGCAGAAGGGTACACGCGTTAATCCGGGCTTGCCAGAAAGCCGCCTGATAACCGATGGCGCTCGGGATACGTATAAAAAAGGTAGCGAACAATAAATGAAGGGACAAGGCAAAAATCGATGAAAAAGCGGACGTCTGCACAGATGTAGGCGTTCGAGTGACACCGGAAGCCAAAGCCAAAGCCAAGTTCAAGAGTGCCAAATAAGCATTGTGAGTCGATTTTTAACACCATCATTGCGAGTCCAGGAATTTATAGATACGCCCTTCAGGCTGTCACAGAGCATTGTTATCCAGTACAACTCACGGGATACTGCTGCCATGAATACATCCTCACCGTCTCTGCCCCCGGAACCGCCAGGTGGCAGCCATCATCGCCAACGAAATATCGTGTTGGGCCTGGTTGTTGTGTTATGGCTGGGCGGCACTGGTCTTGCCCTATGGTGGTTTCAGTCACAAACCATCCGGCCCTTTTTACCAGCGCAAAACTCCCCTGCCGCACTGAACACGCAAACACTGGAGGCCACACTGGCCAGCCTGCTCGTGCAGGCCGCTCCGACCGCTGTCCAGGCACCGGTCACCTTGGTGCATTTCTGGAATCCGGACTGTCTTTGTAATCAGGTCAGCCGCCGCCATTTTGATGGTCTGGTATCCGCCTTTGATGCCAGCCAGCTGCGGATTGTGGTGGTCGCTGCCGCCAACGCCAGCACTGAGCAATTAGCTGAATTCCGACGCCTCAACGGCCAGCGCATGGAGCTTGTCCAGGCTAATGGGCTGACCAGGCAGCTGCCATCCTCTCCCGCCCTGGCGCTGATCAAGGCAAATGGCCAGCTCGGTTATTTTGGTGCTTATGGTTTTGGTGCCTTATGCAGCGTGGCCAACGATGATTTTTTCCCCAATATGGTGCGACAAATGATCGACGGCCAGTACGGGCCGTTTGTCAATATCGCGGGCAGCGGCTGTTTTTGTCAATGGCCTGATCCGGTGTCAGGTACGAACTGAAGGGCGTTGATAACGCCGTCGCCAGACCTGACGGAGCAGTCGTTTACGGCTTTGGCGCAGCGCTTTGAGCAACTGTTTTTCGGCCTCAGCCTGTTGTCCACCAGCAGCATACAACTGCTGTTCCATGGTTTGTGCCAACGCGGATAAATCGTCGCTATCGTCACCCAGTGTTAACCCCAGCCGGGCGAGATAGTGAGTCTGACTCTCACCCATCTGAAAAGCCACTCCCAGCTGCTCACCGACGTCGACCAGTCGCTGCCAGGCCAATCCTACCGGGCTGGCTATTTTGACTGGGCGTTGCCAGCTGATCATCACGGCAATCACCAGAAACACCAATACGATGGCAGCCACCAGCCAGATCAGTAACTGCTGGTAATCGGCCCGCTGCAGGACATTACTGAGCAGGCTTTTCTGCCGTTTGTTATCGTATGACAGCACCCAGCGGTGCCAGAGGTAATTGACCGACTCCAGCTCCATACGCAGTCGGTTGAGCCAGGGAATCTGCCGAATCTGCCCCGGTGACAACAGCTTGTTTTCGAGGAAAGACCCCTCCTCCTTTAACGCCTGTTCAAGACCAAACTGAATTCGCTCCGGTGACACCACGGCCGTCGGGTCAACCCGAACCCAGCCGGTGCCATCCAGCCAGATTTCTGCCCAGGCATGGGCATCGTACTGACGTACCGTCAGATAGTTTTCGGCATCGTTCCACTCGCCCCCCTGATAGCCCACCACCACCCGTGCCGGGATTCCGGCCAGCCGTGCGGCGTAAACAAAGGCACCGGCATAGTGGGCACAAAATCCTAACCGGGTATCAAACAGAAAAGCGTCGATATCGTTATTACCCAAGGCCGGTGGCTTGAGGGTGTAGCGGAAACCCTGGGTACGAAAATAATCAATCAGCTTATTCACCAGATCCACCGGGGTATCACTGTTCGCCACCAGCCCGGCGAGCCATTGGCGCGTACGTGGATTGCCACGGCCTGGCAAATCAAGATTGTGCTGGCGCTGCTGAAAATCCAGGCGATGGCTGACCAGTTCACGGCTGAGGCCAAGGCCCTGATAACGTTTGCGCTGATACACTGGTGTGCGGTTAACCAGTACACCGGTCGAGGTCACACCTATACCGGGTTCCAGCGCCATGCCGTAACGCAAGGTGTAAAGCCAGTGGTTAGAGGTCGCTTCCTGAATAATTTCATAACGCAACACGCCAGTCGTCGCAGTTGGCAATGTTTCTCCGGAAGGAAACCAGCTCACCTCCCGATCCTGTTTCGAGAATCGCCAGGTACGTCCGTCATAACGATCCAGCACCAGCGCTCGCCAATAGAGTTGATCACGAGCCGGTTTTTGTTCACTGTCAAAGGTCGCACGAAATGCCAGCTCATCGGAGCGACTGAGTGAGGCAATATCCCCCGGTGCCATTTGATCGGTCAGACCGGTGCGAGCCTGTTCTGACTGCAGATTGATACTCCACAATGGTGCTAAGCGCGGAAACAGCAGATAAAACACCAGCATCACCGGAATCGCGGTCGCCAACAGGCCAAACGCATAGCGGCTGGCCATCCAGGCGCCTCCCGTTTCACGGGATACCAGATGCAGTGACACCAAGGCTGCGGTCAGCAACCAGATCACTACCAGACCATACAGTCCCCAGAGCACTTCCTGTTCAAACAGAAAGCCGGTACCTGCCAGGAAGAAACAGAGAAAAACAACGATATAGCCATCGCGCTGGGTACGCATTTCCAGTACTTTTAACAAACAGGTGGCCACAAAAAAGGCGACCGCACTTTCCAGCGAGTATTGACCACTAAAACCGGCATAAACCCCACCAGCTACCGCCACCACGGCAATCAATTTGGTGATTTTGCCAGGATAAGGCAACCGGCCAAGGTGCATTTGCCAGCGCCAGAGCACGGCAGCTCCGGCCATTAGCCAGAAGATCAGCGGTAAATGGGAATAATGCGGTAACAGAGACAGCGCGCCACCACTCAGTAACCAGAACAGTGCTGGCCGGGGGATCTGCTGTTGACGGGCTAACAGCGTCATCGTCGGGTTCCTGTTGCTTCGTCAAGCCGGAACAATGCCAGTATTTTCAGACAGGCACCGAGATGGGCTTCCGAATGTGCCGGAGCCAGCTCCTGAGTCGGTAACCGCAGCCCGTATTGCCAACCCAGCTGATGAGCTTCCAGCACCCAACCACAGAGTTGCGACAAGCGCGGCTCCAAGTCGCCACTGGCATTGGCCCAGTCGAGCCAACAGCTTGCCCCTTCGTCACTGTCAAAGTCCTTGGTCATCAGCCCTTTGCCGCGTGCCAATTGTTTCCAGGCAATTTGCCGCATGGAGTCGCCGGGCTGGTACTGACGCAAGCCACGGAAATCCTGTTCGCCACGAACTTCCAGGGTTGCCCCGAGCAGTTCGCCATCACCGTCGCCACTGCGAAACACAAAGGGGGATTTTTCCGGATATGGGTACACCAGGGTGGAAAAATCCAGTTTGATCCAGCTCCAGGCACGAAATAATCCCAATGGAAACCGGCTTTCCAACAACAACCTGCCAGGTGACAGATAACCACGCTGGTGGCAACGATAACTGAGCGGGCAAGTGTCTGACTCGCCTCGATGAATGCTCAGCTGCTGCCCCGGATTATCCGGGTACTGTAGCCACAGACTGAGATGCTCCCGGCGCGGCATGGCGGCCAGACGTAGCGGAATATCGAACACCTGTCCAACGTGACCATTAATCGCTTCCCGGCTACTGATGCTCAGTCCTTTGAGATTACGAAAAGTCAGATACATGGCCGACAGGCCGATGCTGAATAACCAGAACGTCATGCCATAAATCAGGCTGTTCTGATAATTGATGGCGGTTACCAGCAACAGCACCACCAGCGCCAGATAGAGCAACCCGATCCGGGTCGGCACGATAAAAATCGACCGATGGCCCAGCACCATGGTGCGGGTTGCTGGCAAACGCCGATCAAGCCAGCGTTGCCAGCGATGGCCGAACAGACGTTTGATAGCGGATTGTCTTGCCACGTTTTACACCAGTACCGCAACCGAATTAAGTATGCGGGCCGACACACTGTGTGCCCCACCCTCCGCCGCATCGGCCAGGCGGTGGTCGACAACCGCAGGTAATACCGCCTGAATATCTTCAGGTAATACGTGCTGGCGTTCATGCACCAGCGCCCAGGCTCGGGCCGCTTGCAATAGCGCCAGTGCGCCCCGAGGCGACAGCCCATACAGATAACCGGACTCGTAGCGCGAAAAGGCAATAATACGCTGCAGGTAATCCAGTACCGATGCCGATGCGTGAATGTCGCGCACCTGCCGCTGCAGCTGCTGCAGTTGCTGCGGCGTTATTTGCGCTTGCAGCTGATTGGCCATATCCCGGCGGCTGGCACCTTCCAGTAATTGACGCTCGGCCTGCTCGGACGGGTAGCCCAGTGATATGCGCATCAAAAACCGGTCAAGCTGGCTTTCTGGCAGTGGAAACGTACCCGACTGCGACACCGGGTTCTGGGTGGCAATCACAAAAAATGGCTCTGGCAGAGGTCGGGTTTCGCCTTCTACCGTGACCTGACGTTCTTCCATGGCTTCCAGCAGTGCGCTCTGGGATTTTGGCGTGGCCCGGTTAATTTCATCGGCCAGCAATAGCTGACTGAATACCGGCCCCTCATGAAAACGGAAACGTCCCAGATCGGAACCGGGTTCTTTTTCAAAAATACTGACACCGAGAATATCTGCCGGGAGTAAATCACTGGTGAACTGGATGCGGTTGTAATTCAGCCCCAGCACACCGGCCAGCGCATGGGCCAGGGTAGTTTTGCCCATACCCGGCAAATCCTCAATCAGCAAATGCCCATCGGCTAACAGGCAACTTAATGCCAGTTTGAGTTGCTCCGGTTTACCCAGAATAATCTGGTTAAGCTGTTGCAGGGCGGCGCTGACGGCGCTGGTCATATCGGGTCTCCGTTGTAATAACTGATCAAGTGGCTACGGCAGATGCCTGGACGGTCAAGGGTTTATGCCAGACCTGGAAAAGCAGGTCGAGAGTTAATAACCAATCGCACGGCTAACCGGGATATTACTGACGAGCAATGACCAGCAAGCAATGACCAGCGAGAAGTTGCGAACAAAATACGGTAGCCATAAAAAACGGGGCCGCAGCCCCATGTGATTCAGATCGGCTCAGAGTGCATCCAGCCCGCGTGCCAGATCTTTACGCACGTCGTTAATATTTTCCAGCCCCACCGCAACGCGAATCAAGCCCTGGGTAATACCCGCCGCCAGACGTTCTTCTTCCGACAAGCGTCCGTGGGTCGTGGTGCCCGGATGCGTAATGGTGGTTTTGGCATCACCCAGATTCGCCGTAATCGATATCATCCGGGTTGCATCAATCACCTTCCAGGCTTCTTCCCGGCCGCCAGCGACTTCAAACGACAGTACTCCGCCCGGCAGGCTTTGCTGCTTCTGGATCAGCTCGTACTGTGGATGCGAGGCCAGACCACAAAAGTTGACCTGTTTTACCTTCGGATGCTGTTGTAACCAGGTGGCCAGAATCGACGCATTTTCGCTGTGGGCTTTCATGCGCAGGCTGAGCGTTTCCAGTCCCTGTCTCTTATACACATCTCCGAGCCCACGAGACAGGCAGAAATCTC
>OJIO01000158.1_pt1 | contig 53763 bp, 14 predicted proteins | sample 1595621 | NCBI WGS metagenome assembly OJIO01 (sample SAMN05416776, study PRJEB24817) | seawater metagenome | isolation source: Sea water | place: Canada:Atlantic | collected 2013-07 | reverse complement strand
GATGTATTTAAGTTCATATAAATATGTCGGATTTATTGAGATGTCCGACATATTTGATTTTGATTGTCCATTCATTCTTTTCTTCTATTCTTCCATTCCTTACCTTTTTTGCCCTACAGACATTGAAAGGATTGCAATGGAGATAGAGTCGTGGGAGAGTATTGCTTGATTATGTGAAATATGTCGGACATCTTCGAGATGTCCGACATATGTGCTTTTTGAGATGATTGCTCTGAGCGATATGATCAATTTTCATAAATATGAATGGCTGACGAACTTAGCTGGACGGCTAACCATTCCGTCCTAATTATTCCTGTGTAAAAGACCATGGCAAATCAAAAAAGCCCTTCTACAAGCGAATGCAGAAGGGCTGTATTTATTCTCCAACTCAATTAAGAGCTACTGCTTATCTCACAATTATCATCTTCTTAGACTCTGTGAAATCATTACTCTCCAATGTATAATACAGTACACCAGTAATTCCGAATTCCTCAGCATCTAATGGAATGGAGTTGAATCCTTTCACCCCTTCTGTATTTACTACTTTCAATACTTTACCGGCAACATCAGTCACTGTAAATGTAACTTCTCCAGCTTCCGCCAATTCGAATCCAACCATCGTTTTATCTTTGAATGGGTTCGGCTCGTTTTGGTATAATGCGTTAGTAGATAATGTTTCTGCATCTCGTTTCGCAGTCAGTATTATACCTTTCGCATTAAGTGCATCTGATATGTAAGCTTCACTTGGAGTTACGAGGCTCGTCATGTCTATCATTTCACTTATGTATCCAGATCTCTCAGCTTTAAATTTCATAGTGAATAACGCTTTATCCTCTAACACATTTATTGGTGTGACATCCCCATATGATACCGTAATTACTGATTTAGATAATACACCTACATTACTTTCTTTCATAGGTACAGCATCTGCAGCCACATCGATGAATGACAATCCATCAGACTCAATTGTGAATTGATATCCATACAATTCAGCTTTTTCATCACCATGTATTGTTAATTCAACAACTTCGCCTTCATTAATTATTCTGTCGTTGTAATACATTTCAAACGGTGCACCTCTCACTTCGCTTTGAGCTATCCCTGTAAGATTCATTGTAGCGTTTCCATTTACATCTCCAATTTTTACAGCTACAAAATCATTGTTCATCATATCATCTTCTGTAGTCTCTAACTCTATAGACTCAACTAATGGCCATGGATCGAGTATGTCTGTGAATGTTTGATCTTGATCGATAAACCTCCAACTGTCATTATTCGGCAGTTCTAAGATCACTCCTAAGATTAACTTTCTCAACTCAACTAGATCACTTGCTTTCAATTTCTCATCGCTGTTTATATCTCCAGCTACCATTTTGTATGGAGAATCAAATTCAGCCAATCCTAAGATATGTCTTTGGATCATCACTAAATCTAATGTACTTACTCCATTTGTATAGTCATTGTTCTTTTGGGCAGTGATCTCATAAATGTTCGACATCGGAGCTCCTAAGAATGTATACATACCATCCTCATCAGAATATCCAGTTCTAGGATATTCTGGTAGTATTGCATTAAGTATAACATCAACATCTTCAAGACCTTCTCCTTCTACATTTGCTAATCTACCAGCAATAGTAGCCCCTTCCCCACATGCAATTCCATTATCCAAGATTGATAAATAAACTTCACAGAAATCGTAATTCCCTTTCTCATCCCAAACATACATCATTACCGCTACAGGACTATTTTCTACGTCTTCACATGTAAAAACTCTACTTGATGACATTCTGCTTTCATCATAACTAGTATCATCTTCAGGTGCAACATCTGTAAATGTATATCTCAGATTTTCATCCGCTGTACAATTATCAAATGAACCTAGATTGAAGTCAACAGCCCAAATGTCTAATGTACCATTACTCGCCATTACAGCTGAACTAACATTAATACAATACGGTGTTGGTGCTTTCTTATCTACAACCATAAAGTTGGTGCTACAAGAAGTCACATTTTGACATCCATCAGTTACCTTCCAAGTTACTTTATGATTACTCATGCTGCCTTCAATATCTGGCAATGGAATACTTACTTGTTCTCCATTTGCTGTTGGCGCCACAAATTTATCTGGAATACCATTATTGTTAGAATCATTGAAGTTATTATCAAATGGTGGTAAGAAACTACTAAACTCATAATCGTTAGTACCGTCTCCCCATAGATCAACAAATACTTGCCACTTCAACCATCCTGTAGGACAATTCTCACTACCCGGATCTGTTGCAATATTTACTAAGGTGATCATACCCTCACATGTATTTCCATCATCATCACTATCGCCATGATCATTTACGGCATACATCTGATCTTCACAATCTTCAATAACTGGTAATGTATTATCAGTTACTTTCACTACTTGTGTATGTTCCCAAATACCTATTGGATTTGCATCATTTGGATCGTAAGTACACCAATTTATTACAGTGTAGTGATTCAATAATTTGTAACAAGCTCCATCTTCAAATAAGAAGGTATCTGTCTCAACAGTATATCCAATCTGATCACATGGACTTCCAGACCAAGTTGGTTCACCAATTGCGATATTGTCAGGACATCCCTCTGCTGTGAAGTCACCCACTTGTGAGAAACTTACAGATACAGGCGTACTTTCTATACCTTCAATTACGATATTCTGATCGCAGAATATATCCGACCTACCAACAATGCTCCATCTTCTTCTTATAAATCCTTCGTTACATGTTGATAGATTAACAATGATATCATTGTACTCGATCTCCGCTGGTCCGCATGACCCGAAGCCAGTTGCAGCTCCTACCACATCGAGGTCTTCTCTATCCATATCACAAGTGATTGTCACATCTGGCGGACATGTAATCTGAGGTGCTAACTTATCTTCCACTTTTACAAATGACCAAGCTTCATTAAAGTTATCTCCTTCTGATCCATAGATTCCATCACCATCACCATCATCCCATACACGCATCCATACTTTTACATATCCTGGATCAAGTACACCATCTTCGTCAATGTCAACTGTTGCATTGTATATATCATCACAACAGAATTTAACAAATTGGCCTCCATCTGAGTCATAATTTGGACTATTTGGATTCGAACTACCATCATTAAAGTGTCCATCAGCATTGTAAGTAGTATTTCCTGAAACTTCACATTCGTCTGACTCTCTTCTAATTTCAACCCATACATCACCACAATTATCATGACTTCCATTGTCAACACTTGCTGCGTATAACTTTGCAGAACCTTCTGCCTCAGAAGATGATGTCAAACTGATAACAATATTCTGTAGAGCAATTGCTGTTGGAGAGGTAATATCCAATGTAGTTATTATGAACGAACTATTAGCAACATTGCCACAGGCATCAGTGACTCTTGCAGTTACTTCTGTTGCTCCTGGAAGTAAATTATATAATACCCCTTCATCCACTTGTCCATATGACACGTTCCACTTTACAGTATAATTACTACAATCATCTTCATGTACTACTTCTGGCAATACGTATGTTCCGAAACAATCCCATACGTTAGTGCTCAAGGTTACATCATCGAGATCATATAAAGTAGGTGCTGAAATATCTCCCACCTTTATTCTCTGGATATGCTTCAATGGATTTACACCATCCACAATCGGCATACATTCATTCGATATACCCCAGTGCCTATGGATCTCATATCCTGATACACAGTTAGCGTCTTGGAATATTTCATCCCAGAAACTAATATTGATATCACAGTAGCTATTTCCAAATATTGATTGTTCACTTAAAGTAGGTTTTCCAGTACTATCAGGTTGGATAATCTCAGGATTTGTATCTACTAAAGAACAACTAAATGCATCTTGTAAAATAAAGTCTCCTGGGAACACTACATCCGCTGGATCGTATGGTAAGACAGTAATCAGCTGATCACACGTAGCAGAGTTGCCAGCATTATCAGTTACTCTCCATCTTCTCAAGATTTGAACTCTAGGATCTCCACATTCTCCTCCGTCTAATACATCATCAATAAAAGTGATTGTCGCATTTGCTTCACAAGTCAAAAGACTAGCTTCACCGGAGATTAATTGTCCTGCTAGAGGATGTCCATCTTCAAACCTTTCGTTAGGGTCTTGATTACAAGACAAATTGATATCTGCAGGACATTCTATTTCTGGAAGAAGTTTCTCTTCAATAGTTACTGTACCCCAACAACTATTACCGCTACCTAGACAATCTGTAATGCTTACTGTAAATGTTTGATTAACATCAGTAATATCAAATGTTGCATCTACAACTATACCTGAAGCTGTAGTAACTTCTATACAATAGTTATCATAACATCTATATGGTCCTCCTTCGAGTATCATATCTGCGGTCAATATTGCTATACAATCTACACCTAATGATAAGTTGATCGAATTGTTACAAGACATTGTATTATTATCTGGTATGAATTCTACCACGTTCAAATTGAATGTACAGCTGTCCATATTACCATATATATCTGTTGCTATAAGTGTCACTGCATTTTCTCCGATAGGGATGTAACCTATATCTAGTTGCTCTCCATTGAGGAAATAAGCAATGCTATCAACACCACAATTATCTGTCACATCAGGAATGTTGGCAAAAGGTAACATACCTTCACATTCTCCTGGTTCTAGGAAGATCGTTAGGTCTTCACACCCATCAGGGAACATTGGTGGCTCGTCATCATTCACCGTCACTGTGAATCCACATGAACTTACAATTCCTCCAAGGTCAGTCAGTGTATAAGTGATTACTGTCACACCTACTTCAAATGTTCTTGTCACCTCTGTTCCATCCAAATCGATGAATCCACTTGCTGTAAGAATATTATCAGTCTCTGTGCTCGTAATACCTGTCACTGCATTTGAGAAGTCATACTGTACCGTCATCGAACCTTCACAACAGTTATCCACGAATACTGGGTGTATCCAAGTAAATTCTGCCTCACATACTGTTGGATCATTCGAAATTATCGTATCCATCTGAGCATAAGCTTCGTTGGTCAATACTTCTAATGTCCAACTATTAAGTGAACCTGTCACAGGACTATCAGCAAAGACCGATAATGTCCATATTCCTTCAGCTTCTTCACCATAGAATGCTTTGAATGCATCCATCGGTTTGTATGCATTTCCATTCCCTAGTGGACTACAACTTGCACCTTGGATGTTTGAGACTGCTTGATCATCGATAGATACATCGATATTCTCAGTACCATCACACAATCCGCTAAAGAGTACAATTTCAGTTCCTTCTGGACTTTCGAGTAATGCTGTGATTGCTCCTGCATTATCTATCGTCGCTAAGAAATCCTGAATATTCACATCTCCTACAATTCCAGCTTCGACGATTACTTGTGAGCTTATTGCGCATGTACCATCTTCGATAACAATCGCCATATTGGTGAATGTCATCGTGTCTTGGGTAGCACACATCGGCGCTTCGATATCGACCACTGTAACTGTAAAGCTACATTGTGTCATACTAGGTGCTTCGCTTTGGAACGATGCATTGCTGCCATTGTCTGTAAATATTGGCAACTCAGGATTGTAAGTACCATAACTTCCTGGACTACAATCATTCGCTACCATCCAGTCTGACGGATTATCATTGTCTACTGGGTCTATTCTGAATATATTCTCACCGTCAAGCTGACCATTATTGATCGTCAACTCGTCAACTACTCGATCAAGGAATAACAATTGATATGTTGCTTGCTCGCCCGCCGCTATTGCATCTGGGAAGTCATACGTGTATACATCCCCTACCGCTAGTGATGTACCAGTCGGTAGAATGAATGATACTGTATCTGTTGCTGATATTCTAGTCACAGTCGCACAAGTGATATCCATCGTTGCAGGACCAAGATTTCCAATCTCAATGCCTGATGTCGTACCATCTTGCAATACTTCTGTGATCAATACGATCGGTTGGTCAAATACTGTATATGTTACCGTACTAGTTCCTCCAGGAAATTCTGTTCCACTCGCATCTTCGATACCTTCTTCGATTGTCACTCCGAACTCATCTTTCACCTCGTATATGATGGCGAGATTATCAGGACAGTTATCTTCTGCCGTTGGTGCTATATTATTGACTACTACTCCACACTCTCCTTGATCACTTACTGTCTCTACATCCGCAGGACATGTGATCGTTGGTGGTGTATGGAAATCATTAACTACAATCTTCATTTCGCACATCGTCTCGTTTCCACAAGAATCAGTAGCCGTAAATTCTAATACCGTAAGTCCAACAGGGAATAAATCACCTGTACTGAAACCAGTACTGTCAGTTTGTTCTACAATTGGCTCTCCGCAATTATCAGTTGCTAGAGGTAATGAGAAATTAACAAATGCACTACACCATCCTTCTGGTGCATCCACAATAACTGGTGGTCTCGGACAATTTGTAAATACTGGTGGCGTATTGTCACCTGTACTGAAGTTCAATGTGATTTCAGATTCGTTACTGCATTCATCCGTTGCAATGAATGTTACATCAATACTTCTGCTGTCATTACATCCGTCTTCGAAGTTAGCTACGTCATAGTTATTTGACCATACGATAGAACCGCACATGTCTTCTGCTGTTGATCCACCTCTATTATTTAACCAACTTAATAGCTCGTCGTCGTTATTTGCATTAGATTGATCACATTCGCCAAAGTAGTCCATTCCGCCCATGATTACAGGAGGAGTAGTATCTTCTATTGTAAATGACCCTTCAGTTGTGCTACTATTTCCACAATTATCAATAAATGTGAATCTGTACTCCTGAATACCCGTAATTCCACAAGAATCCTCTTCTGTTACAAGATCCCATTCTACAATAATTGCTTCATTAGAACATGCATCTGTTGCACCTGCTGAAGCCATATTATCTAACCATGTATCAAGCTCTGTATCATTACCTATGCCATCACACTCCACTGTCATATCCATAGCATCAGGATTGATTGTAGGTGGTGTTGTATCTTCTATAATGAAGATTCCTATAGTAGTATCAGATACATTACCACATGGATCAGTCGCCGTAAAGGCATATCTCATCTCATTGGTCAATCCACATCCTTCTATTGTAGTCAGTAGGATTGGATCATTTGGAGTTACATCTCCACAAGTGTCATCCCATGATGCACCTGCATAGTCATCTAACCAAGCATTGAGTTCATTCGTATTTCCAGCACCGTCACATTCTACTGTCATATCAGTAGCAGGATTACTTACATCTGGCTTCGTCAGATCAACCACTGTTACTGTTGCTGTTCTTGGTGTTGCATTTCCACACGCATCTGTTGCCGTGAATGTCACTAACGCAGTTCCTGCATTACTTGTCGCTCCACATGTTGGTGTTAATGCTACATAATCATTAGAATAGGTTACTACACTACAACTATCCGCTGCATCTCCAAATCCTTGTGCGCCCAACCATGTCTCGATCTGCATCAATGGATCAATGCTATCATTACACTCGAAGGTTACATCTTGTGGATCTATCGTCCAATAAGGTGCTACCTCATCCAATATCGTCAACGTCGCTGTTGTCGGTGTAGAATTACCACACGCATCCGTCGCTGTGAACGTAACCGTAATACTGCCTGTACCTTGACATGCGCCAGCATCTACTTGTCCATAGTCATTACTCCATGTTACATCGTTACAATTATCTGTTGCCGTTGCGCCTCCATTACTGTTCAACCAATCTAGTAATTCTGTAATGTTATTATCTCCATCACATACTACTTCTATACCCATCGCTGTTGCTGTGAGCATCGGTGCTTCTGTATCTGTGATCTCAAAGGTTGCTTCTGTCGTACTTGTGTTGCCACATTGATCTGTAGCTGTAAATCTGTACGTGCCACTTCCTGTCAAATCACATAGATCACTTTCTTGGATCAAGTCATACTCCCATGATACTGTTCCACAGATATCTGATGCTTCCGCTCCTCCGTTGTCATCCAACCAAGTTTGTAGATCCATTGTATTTCCTGTCCCATTACAGTTGATTGACATATCCATAGCTTCGGTATCCATGCTCGGTGATGTCGTATCTATTATTATGAAACTCGCTATGGTCGTATCTGATTGATTTCCACATGCATCTTGTGCACTGAAGGCATATATTAATTCTTGTGTTCCGCCACAATTGTCTATTGTTTCTAGTAAAATCGGTGTATTCCATGTTGTATCACTACACATGTCTAATACTGTCGCGCCGCCATTCATCGCTAACCATGCCGCTAATTCCGCTGCATTTCCTCCTCCATCACACTCTACTGTCTCATCGATCGATGGAGATGTGATGATCGGTGCAGTCATATCAACTACTGTTACTGTTGCTGTTCTTGGTGTTGCATTTCCACACGCATCTGTTGCCGTGAATGTCACTAACGCAGTTCCTGCATTACTTGTCGCTCCACATGTTGGTGTTAATGCTACATAATCATTAGAATAGGTTACTACACTACAACTATCCGCTGCATCTCCAAATCCTTGTGCGCCCAACCATGTCTCGATCTGCATCAATGGATCAATGCTATCATTACACTCGAAGGTTACATCTTGTGGATCTATCGTCCAATAAGGTGCTACCTCATCCAATATCGTCAACGTCGCTGTTGTCGGTGTAGAATTACCACACGCATCCGTCGCTGTGAACGTAACCGTAATACTGCCTGTACCTTGACATGCGCCAGCATCTACTTGTCCATAGTCATTACTCCATGTTACAGTACCACAAATATCTGAAGCTGTCGCGCCTCCATTATCATTCAACCAATCTAACAACTCTGTTACATTATTATCGCCATCACATACTACCTCTAAAGGCATCGCCATCGCTGTCAATGTTGGTGCTAATGTATCTTGGATTATGAAACTTGCTTCATAATTAACCGAGTTTGAGCTTCCATCTTGAACTGTAAATAAATATGTATTTACTCCCGTTAGACCACATTGGTTAGTATCTTGAATTAAAACATAAGAAGTTTCAATTACAGAAGGGCAATTATCTGTAAACGTCGCTCCAGCATTATTACTTAACCATGCTGCTAAATCAGTTGAGTTTCCAGTCCCGTCACAATCAACAGTATCATTCTCAGCAACCATTTGAATAGTTGGTGGAATAATATCAAGTACAAAAACTGAAGCAACACAAGAATCAATATTATCCTCACTGTCTTGTGCTGTAAGTGTTACACTGTTTAATCCTAAGTTACTACAATCGAAATTTGATATATCGATATTTAATATTGGTGTATCGCAATTATCTGTCGTTCCACCATCTATATCCGCTGCGGAAATTGTTGCAGTTCCACTAGCATCTAGGTAGACATTAATATCCTGACAGATAACTGTCGGATTTTGTTTATCAACAACTGTAACATTAAATCCACATGTAGCTGGATCGACTGTTGCTGTTCCAGGTATTGCTGTAGGATCTATTCTAAAAGTAATAGTTGTAGTTCCTTCAGCAAACATCAACCCACTTGGCTGACCAGTAATCCATGTATTAGCTATCACTGTAATATTTGTTGCTGGATTTACAGCATCTAATGATAGCATATATTGAACATCTCCATCATCAACTCCTGCACAATTTGAATTTACAGTTGTCAATGGAAGATTCACAATTGCTGCACACCATCCTAAATCGTTACTAACTAATATATCACTTCCAACAGAAGGACACACAATTTCAGTATAACAAGGTAAAGTTGTTGTTGTTGGATCATCTCCACCTTCTGGATCGCTTCCATCATCAGATTCATCCTCTACCGGATTCCCATCTGGGTCAATACCAGTTGCTAATGCTTGATTTGTCAATGAATTATTAGGGTCACTTACAACAGTAGCATCTACTCTAACTGTAAGACTAATAATAATGTTTTCTTGAGGCTCAAGAATACCTGCTCCATTCAACATTTCATTATTTGGAGCGGCAAGTCCTAAATACCCAAGGTTTGTGCCTCCTGGTACAGCTGCTGTCCCTCCAGTAATCATTGGTGCACTTGTGATTTCGACAAATGCTGAACCAAATTGTCCACCAAAGTCATCTATTAGTGAAACTTCATTTAAAACAATATTTCCTGTATTTTCAACTATAAATGTATAATCAATATCATAAAAGCCTGGCATCCCTACTACTGGAACAGCCGTGCCTCCCATTTTGGCTAAGCCAATACTTGGTAAATCAAGTGGTGTAGGATCGTCACTTCCTCCCTCTTCATTTGTTCCAGTTGGATTTACACCATTATCTGAATCATCTGTGACTGTTACACCTGGAATCGGAATTCCATCTGGATCTAAAGGTGTTCCCATTGTTGTAGCTAGATTCATTAATGTCATTCCTCCCGATAAACTAGGATCTACTTCCACAGTAATTTCTACCATAAACGATTGTCCTGGTTCCATCATATCAGTCATCGCAGGCACTAATAAATCTGCAATACCCGCATAACCAGCATTTTCATTTGGCCCTACTGAAACGTTGCTCGTTGTAATATTTGGCATAGTGGTGACACCAATAAATGGTGTTCCCCATTGTGCCATAATGTTATCAACTAAACTTATATGCGCTAGTACTGTATTTCCAGCATTTGTTACTACGTATTTAATGGTAACATCAAAGTTACCTTCAATTCCACTTGACGCTTCAACAACTTCTGCAATAGATTTAGCTACTCCAATACTTGGTAATAGAAGAGGTGTTGGATCGTCAAATCCTCCTTCTCCATTATCTGTCGTTGCATCAATTCCATTATCTGAATCATCTGTGACTGGGTCTACGAGGTTTCCATCAACTCCTATCAATGGATCACCATTGATATCAAGAGGATCTCCTGAAGTAGTACCCTGATTCTCCATTTCAAAATCACTGTTATAAATTATACCATCAGCATCTGGGTCAATTTCAATTGTTACAGTTACTACAATAGTTTCTAATCTCTCTAAATCTCCAGTCAAATCCAATAATTCTGTTTGCATTCCTGATGCAGCATATGCAGCATTTGGTCCTCCAGTAACTGCAGCTGTACTTGCACCATCAATAGTTGGTCCATTCATAACACTTATAAATGCTCCTCCAATTTGAGACTGAATGTCATCCATTAAACTCACATTATCTAAAGTAGCAGTACCTGTATTTTGGATTATAAAAGTATATTCCACATCAAAGTTACCTTCTACTCCACTTGATGCATTCGAAATATTACTTATGGATTTAGCAACATTAATTGAAGGTATTGGAGGTATTGGAGTCGGATCATTTGGTCCACCTGTATCTCCTGGTTCATCCGGGTTTGTTCCTGTTGGATCATTTCCACTATCTGAATTATCCTGTACTGTATTTCCATCAGGCACATCACCTCTAACCCTTGCTCTATTAGTTTGTGGATTATCAATATTAAGATTAATCACTTCAATGGTAACTTCTACAACTACAACTTCACCAGGTAACATTACCCCTGTGTTATTGTTAAACATATTGTCTCCGCTAAACTGAAATATTGATCCATTTCCATTACCTCCATTCCATGGATTGTCCATGACTGGATCTGTGGTCGCCGATGATGATATAATCATTGGACTAGTTACAACACCCACCCATGCATCATTGAATTGTTGCACCATATCGTCTGATAATCTAATATCGGTAAGTGGTGTTGTTCCTGTATTTTCTATAACAAAAGAGAAGGTTAAATAACTATTTCCTGGCGTTGCAGAAGGAGTTAAGTTTACAACTTCTTTTGTTGTTCTAATTTCTGGTATCAATAATGGAGTCGGGTCATTCGTCCCACCTGGAGTGTTTCCTTCTCCATCCATATTCTCTCCATCTGGATCTGCTGGATCCGTTGATCCTGTATTATCATCTGACAAGTCTGTAATTTCGTTGCCCAATATGTCTGATCCACTCGCTGTCGCTTGATTCTCTAATCCTACCGCTGGTGACTCGCTTGCATCTACTTCTACTACTAATTGCACCGTAATTTGTTCATCCGGTGATAATTCTCCATCTCCATTTAACATCTCACTGTCCAAATCACCATTATAACTCGCATTTACCGTTGGATCTGCTGTTGTCACATCTCCTCCCGCTACTGTAATTACTGGCGTTATGGTTACTCCCACATATGCACTTCCCCATTGAGCTGAAAGCATATCTGATAGATCTATGTTCGTCAAGTTAACACTTCCAGTATTCTCGATCACAAAATCTATTGTAACATCATAATTACCTAAAACACCACTTGCTGATGGTGTTGTTCCTGTAATAGTTTTCACTACTCCTATTTGACCTGGCAAACTCAATGGTGTCGGATCATCTGATCCTCCTGAATCATTAGGTGCTCCAGGGTTATTACTCTCTGGGTTTGTTCCACTATCTGAGATATCTGTTACATCTCCTGTCATATAAGGAGCGCCTGTATCTGGCGCTGTTAATGTTACCCCTGAGCCATCTGTTGGTGTCCCTTCTATAGTCGATTGATTCAATAGTGGCTGTGTTCCAATTATTGCTGTTACATCTACTTCTACTGTAATATCTACGATAAATTGTTCTCCTGGATTGAGTAAACCACTTATTCCATCTAATGAATTATTTACCCCATCCATCACAGTCGTCATCGCATTTGCTACTGGTAAGTTCATCGCTGCTGGACTTCCCGTCAACACATTGATATCTATTGTTCCAACATATCCACCTTGCAATGCTGTTATCATATTATCTGTTAATATGAATTCTTCTAGTACTGTATTTCCAACATTCTCTACTACGTGTCTATAAGTCACATAATAGTGATCCGCTATTGGTGAAGCTACTGTTGTATTTATACTCTTTGCTACTTGAATATTTGGGAAAAATGGAAGTCCTGTAGGATCATCCTCTCCACCAGTTTCATTATCTGGAATTGTATCTCCGTCTATATCAGTTGCATCATCTGATAGATCTGTTACTGTATTTCCTAAAGGGTCATCTCCTGTTGCCTCAGCTTGATTCTCCGCTGGATCTGGCAACATGTCCATATCTAACTCTACCTGTAAACTTACTGTAAAGCAATTGCCGACCAAAAGCAAGCCATTGTTATTCAACATATTTACATTAGGAGAAAATCCTGTATATCCAGAATTTGTTGTCGCTGTAGTCGTACCTCCTGTTATACTAGGTGCACTAGTTACTCCTACAAAACCACTTCCAAATTGACTGCTTAAACCATCTAGTAAATTTAGATTCGATAGGGTCACTCCACCTATATTACATACTTCAAAAGTGTAGTCAGCTAAGGCATTTCCTACTGCAATAGCTGGTACTATTGTTACCAATGTCTTTTCTACCGCTATTACTCCTGGTAATGTTATTGGTGTAGGATCATCTGGAGTACCCATATCTCCCGGAAATCCTGGATTATCTGTATTAGGATCTATTCCATCATCTGATGTATCCATTACTGGCATTGCATATGGCACATCTGTTGTTGGATCGTTGATTGGTGTACCCATATCATCTGTAGGTATTCCACTTGCTATTGCCTGATTTGTTACTGGCTGTGGCATTACCAAGGCAAATGTTATTGGATTTACCTCTACCATCATCGTAACTTTGTACTGCTGGTTTGGTCCCATTAATCCATCTGTGCCTAAAGTAAGATTTATGTCACCTACCCCATTGTAACTTCCACTATTTGTAGTCGGAGCTGAATCTGAACTTAAGTTTGTTACCGCTACTGTTATATTTTGACTCGATGGATTTGCCGCTGGTAAAAACGATAGCGGATCTGTTAAAGTCAACATATCTAAATACGTATTACCCGTATTCTCTATGATGAAATCAAAAGTCATTTTAACATCTCCATCTTCTTGCACTTCATTCATTACCAAATTCTTGGTAACACTGATTTCAGGAATTGGTGGGAATTCTGTAGGATCATCTCCTCCGCCCGACTCATTGTCCGGTGTCATATCTCCATCTAAATCTGTTGAATCATCTGAAAGATCACTTACGTCTTCTCCCATCGGATCTTCTCCTGTCGCTTCTCCTTGATTAAATGCTGGATCTGGCATCAGTCCTGCATCTACCTCTATTGTCATATTTACTTCGATACATTCGCCTACTTCAAGGCCTCCATCTCCATTCAATAAATTATTATTTGGACTATATCCTGTAAATCCACTATTGGCAGTAGGATCCGCTAAACTAACATTTATTCCTGCTAAACTAACCGATGGTGAAGTCGTAACGCCCACATATCCAGCGCCAAACTCACTACTTAAATCATCTACTAAGTCTATATTTATTAAGTCTACACCACCTATATTACAAATTTCAAAGGTATAGCTAGCATCATAATTACCTATCAACCCACTTGTTGCAGGTACTGGTACTGATGATAAAGTCTTTGTTAAAGCTATTTCACCTGGTAGTACTATTGGTGTTGGATCATCTGGTGTTCCCATATCTCCTGGCTCGTCTGGATTTGTTCCATCTGGATCTTGTCCACTATCTGATAAATCGTTGACATCTCCTAGTGGAGTTACACCTGCAGGGTCATTGGGATCTGGCAAGGTATTACCCATACCATCAGTCGGAGATCCTATCGCTGTTGCTTGATTGCTTAAACCTGTTGCTGGAACCATACTTGCGTCTAACTCTACAACTACTTGTACTGTAACAGATTCTCCTTGTAGAAGTGTTCCGTCACCTGCAAGTAACATTGAGCCAGTTCCAGTTATTGGATCTTCAGATGCCCCTGAAGAAGTAATTATTGCATCTACTGTAACGCCTACAAATGCCGGTATTAATTGAATGGCAAAATCATCATCCAAAAATATGTCTTCAAGTATTGTAGTACCTGTGTTTTGAAGTATGAACTCAAAGGTTACGTCATAATTTCCAATTGTTCCACTAGCTGCTGGTTGAGTATTGATCACAGCTTTGGTCGTACTTATCTCAGGTATGAGTAATGGTGTAGGGTTATTAGTACCCATAGCACCATCATCTCCAGCTCCTCCTGGATTATCTCCATCTGCATCTTCATCGTTTGCCGATCCTGATGAAGTACTATCATCAGATAGATCTGTTAGCATCGCACCATTTTCATCGATACCAGTTACTGTTGCTTGATTCATAAGTCCATTTGTACCTACTTCACTCGCATTGATTTCTGTTACTAGTGTTACTCTAATAAATTCGCTTGGTGACAACTCTCCGTCAGTACTCAATAAATTAACGTCAAATACTCCATCATATGCAGCATTTGCTGTAGGGTCTGTTGTAGCTCCATCAGCACCAACTGTTGTCACAACTGGCGCAGTAGTAACACCTACAAAAGCGCTACCCCATTGAACAGCTAGATCATCTGTCAATTGGATATTTATTATATTATTTCCATCGGTATTCTCAATATAGAATACTTGAGTTACATCATAATTCCCTGCAATACCGCTAGCAGCAACGGTAGTCGAAGTGATTGATTTCACTACTCCTATTATTCCAGCTACGCTTAGAGGTGTTGGATCATCATATCCACCAGTGTCATTTGGCGCACCATTGTTAGCACCATCAGCATCTGTACCACTATCTGAGGTATCTGTTATATCTCCGTCCATGTAATCCATACCATCAGCTGGATCTACAAGAGGAGTCCCCGCTCCATCTGTAGGAAGTCCTTCAGATGTTGATTGGTTAAGGAATGGTTGTGGACAAGTGGTCATTGAATTATCCATTTCTACTGTAATATCTACAATGAATGATTCTCCTGGATTTAGCAGCCCATCATTATTCAATGCATCATTCAATCCATTCATAACTGTTGTTGCAACAGCTGAGGTTGGGGGTGTATCTGCATCTACATTAAGTACATTTATATTTGTAGTACCTACATATCCGCCACATAAAATCGTTACGATATCATCTGTCAAGCTTAAGTTCTCTAATACAGTATTACCAGTATTTTGAACTACATGCCTGTAGGTTACATAGTAACTTGTTGCATTTGTAGGCGAATTATTTAATGTGTTGACACTCTTTGCTACATCAATTGACGGTGTAGGTGGGAATGGTGTTGGATCATCATCATCACTATTAGGATCATCTGGATCGTCACCTGTGGTATCACCGTTTGGTGTGCCTGTAGGTGCATCATTATCAGAGTCGTCGGTAGTTGTCTCTCCAGTACCATCATCGTTGGCAGTTGCTGTTGCTTGATTTTCTGCAGGATCTGGCATCATATCCAAATCAATTTCTACAGTAAGCATAATACTTACACATTCTCCTGGAGCAAGTACTCCATCTGTGCCAACTAGCATGTTTAGATTAGGTGAAAATCCTGTATAACTGTTTGAGACTGTAGGGTCCAGGGTTGCAGTGCTTACTCCTATTACAGGAGAAGTCGTTATGTCTACAAAACCACTACCAAATTCATTATTAATATTATCCTCTAAACTAAGACCAGATATATTTGATCCTCCAGTATTACATATATTGAATGTATATGACGCATCTACATTTCCTGCCAGTCCACTAACTGCAGGATTTGCAATACTATTAAGTTGTTTTGATAAGTCAATTTTTCCTGGAATTATAATAGGTGTAGGATCTTCTGGTGTACCTCCGTCTGGATTATCTGTTGTCATATCATCAGAAAGATCTTGAACCTCACCTGCTACATATGGTACTCCTGTCAAAGGATTAATATAAACATTCCCTCCTACATCATTTGGAATACCACCAGCATCCGCCTGGTTTGTAACCGGCTGTGGTAGCATAGAGAAAAGAGTCGGATTTACTTCTACCATGAGTGTCACAGTAAATGATTGTCCAGGCTGCATTACTCCATCATTACCAACAAGTATATTAATATCGCTATCTCCATCATACCCTGGATCATTTGCTGTTGGAGGTGTATCAGCAGAAATATTGCTCACTATCACAGAAATATTCTGAGAAGCTGGATCAGCGGCTGGAATGAAAGATAATGGATCTGTAAGCGTAATATCTTCTAAATAAGTATCTCCTGTATTAGTAACTTCCAATTCGAAAGTCAGTTTTACATCTCCGTTAGCTTGTTCTTCTAGATCAGTTAATGCTTTCGTAACCTGAATAGAAGGATTAGTTATTATTCCTGTATCAATATCTGTAGAAGTATTATTTGAAGGGTTTGGATCTGTAGTCCCTACTGGTGTAGATACGGTTGCCGTATTTACCAAATCTGCAGTTGCCGCAGGGTCAATATCAGCTGTAATTGTATACACTACTGAATTTGCTGCACCTGATTCTATGTCTACTAATTCTGAAATATTCCCAGAACCTGAGGCATTTGCTATTGAAGCATTACCATTGGCTGCTGCTGTCCACAGCACATTTGATAATTCTGATGGGAATATATCGGCTACTGTTGCTCCTAATACATCAGATGGTCCGTCGTTTGTTACTGTAATCGTATAGGTAACTGATGTTCCTGGATTGTATTCAGTTTGTCCATCATCTTTTAAGATACCCAAATCCGCCATTGGGTCTGGCGTGTCCGTATCCGTTGATGTATTATCAGTTGGATCTGGATCTGTTGTTCCTACTGGTACTGTAACTGTTGCTGTATTCACCAAGTTACCTGTTGCACTTGCATCAATATCGGCTGTAATCGTATAAACGATAAAGTTTCCCGCACCAGCTTCGATATCTACTAAGGAAGAAATATTTCCAGAACCAAATGTTGCTCCTTGTAATGAAGCATTTCCTGTTGCTACTGTTGTCCACATCACATTTGATAATTCTGATGGAAATATATCCGCTACTGTTGCTCCTAGTGCATCTGTTGGTCCGTCGTTTGTTACTGTCAATGTATAGGTAACTGATGTTCCCGCTACGTATGTAGTCTGTCCATTGTCTTTTATAATACCCAAATCCGCCATTGGGTCTGGTGTGTCCGTATCCGTTGATGTATTATCAGATGGGTCTGGATCTGTAGTTCCTACTGGTACTGTAACTGTTGCTGTATTTGATAGATTACCTGTTGCCCCAGCTGCAATATCACCTGTGATAGAGTAAATTATAGAATTACCTGCACCCGCTTCGATATCTACTAATGAAAAGACATCACCAGAGCCTGTTGTTGCTCCTTGTAATGAGGCATTTCCGGTAACTGCTGTTGTCCACATTGCATTTAATAATTCGGACGGGAATAGATCTGTAACTGCTGCGCCTACTACATCAGATGGTCCATCATTGGTTACAGTCACTGTATAAGTCACTGATGTTCCCGGTGTATACATCGTTTGACCATTGTCTTTTGCTATACCCAAATCAGCCATCGGATCTGGTGTATCCGTATCCGCTGACATATCATTTGTAGGATTAGGATCTGTTGTCCCTACTGGTGGTGTAACGTTCGCTGTATTTACCAAGTCACCTGTCGCTCCAGCTGCAATATCAGCTGTAATTGTATACACTACTGAATTTGCCGCGCCTGATTCTATGTCTACTAATTCTGAAATATTCCCAGAACCTGAGGCATTTGCTATTGAGGCACTACCATTGGCCACCGCTGTCCACATTACATTTGACAAGGCCGCTGGCATATTATCTGTAACTACCGCTCCTACTACATCAGTAGGTCCATCATTGGTCACTGTTACTGTATAGGTCACCGATGTTCCAGGTGTATACATTGTTTGTCCATTATCTTTTACGATACCCAAATCTGCCATAGGGTCCGGTGTATCTGTATCTGTTGATGTATTATCAGATGGATCTGGATCTGTTATTCCTACTGGAGCTGTTATTGTTGCTGTATTTACTAAGTTACCTGTTGCACTTGCAGCAATATCCGCTGTGATGGTATACACTATAAAGTTACCCGCTCCTGCTTCGATATCTACCAATGATGAGATATCTCCAGCACCAGATGTTGGTATTTCTACAGAAGCATTTCCTGTCGCTTCTGTTGTCCACGTCACATTTGATAATTCTGATGGGAATATATCAGCTACTGTTGCTCCTACTACATCTGTTGGTCCGTCGTTTGTGACTGTCAATGTATAGGTCACCGATGTTCCTGGTGTGTATTCTGTTTGGCCATTGTCTTTTACGATACCTAAATCCGCCATTGGGTCCGGTGTATCTGTATCCGTTGATGTATTATCAGTTGGATCTGGATCTGTTGTTCCTACTGGAGCTGTTATTGTTGCTGTATTTACTAAGTTACCTGTTGCCCCCATATCAATATCGCCGGTGATGGTATATACTATGAAGTTACCAACACCCGCTTCGATATTTACTAATGAAAAAACATCTCCTGAGCCAGTAGTAGCTCCTTGTACAGAAGCATTTCCTGTAGCTGCTGTACTCCACATTGCATTTAATAATGATGATGGAAATAGATCTGCTACTGCTGCACCTACTACATCAGATGGTCCAACATTACTTACTGTCACTGTATAAGTCACTGATGTTCCTGGTATATATGTTGTCTGTCCATTGTCTTTTACGATACCTATATCCGCTATCGGATTTGGAGTATCCGTATCTGTTGACGTATTATCAGTTGGATCTGGATCTGTTGTTCCTACTGGAGCTGTTACTGTTGCTGTATTTACTAAGTTTCCAGTTGCACTCGCAGAAATATCCGCTGTGATGCTGTATACTATAAAGTTACCCGCTCCGGCTTCGATATCTACCAATGATGAGATATCTCCTACACCAGATGTTGGTATTTGTACAGATGCATTTCCTGTAACTGCTGTACTCCATATCACATTTGATAACTCTGATGGGAATACATCGGCTACTGTTGCTCCTACTACATCTAATGGTCCGTCATTTGTTACTGTCAATGTATAGGTCACCGATGTTCCTGGTGTGTATTCTGTTTGGCCATTGTCTTTTACGATACCTAGATCTGCAAAAACTATAGTAGGTGTATCTGTATCGGTTGACGTATTATTAAAAGGATCAGAATCATTAACTCCAACAGGAGTTGCTACTGTTGCAGTATTTACTAAATTGCCTGAAGCACCTGAGTCTGTATCCGCTATAACTGTAAATACAATTGAATTTCCGGGTCCTGATTCTATATTTACTAGTGATAAGATATCACTTGAGCCTGACGCTGCTCCTTGTATCGCAGCATTTCCATTGGCTACTGCTGTCCACATTATATTTGATAAAATGGCAGGGAAATTATCCGTTACCGTGGCTCCTACTACATCTAATAGACCATTATTTGTTACTGTAATAGTATAGGTTACAGGATCTCCTGGTGTATATTCTGTCTGCGCATTGTCTTTTACAATTGCTAAATCTGCATCTGCCAATACTAATGCTGAAGATTCATCATCTTCGGCAGGTGTTCCTGACATATTATTATTTGGAGAAGAGTCAGTATCGGATTGATCTGCATTGTTTACTTGAACAAAATTATATGAGTCATTTACATCATTAAGCGTCACTACTAAATCAAGGGTAGCTTCATCCGTGCCACCAGATAAACCATCTGTGGCTGTCAGTGTTCCTACAAACCAACTTCCTGAAACATCATCGTATGATCCTTGAGAAGGAGATGCACTTACAAAAACTACTCCTGAAGGTAAATCATCATCCAAACTAATATTTGTTGCTTCGGATATACTTGAGTTTTCAACTACAATTGTATATATAATATTTTGAGGCAATGAAGAAATAAAAGATGGAGAAACTGATTTGTTTACATTTAAATCAATAGGTTCTGTTATATCTATGGTTACTAAAGCAATGTCACATTTAGAAGAGTCCATTGCTGCTGAAGAAGAAATTACTGTATCATCTAATTCATCACAAACTTTATAAAAAAACATGTCTGTGACATTAGAAACTCCAACAGGTGGAGTGTATTTTATGGTTCCATTTGCATTAACAACTACAGTTCCACCTAAAGCTGTAGACCCCATACCAGTTAGGTTAATGTCATCTCCTACCATTATCCCTGTAGTGTCAAATGGATTACCATCTGGTTCTGTATCATTTTCTAAGGCTGAAATATCTATCATTTGATCAGTACCAGTAGACGTATTATCCTCAAATGCAATTGGTGCTTGATTATATACATCTACTTCTACGGTTGCAGTGTTACATTCTGGAGTTTGGACACATCCAGTACCAGGATCAGGAATATCGCAAACTTGATATATAAATGTGACTGTACCCAAATATCCTGAGGGCGGTGTAAAACCTATTTGACCTGTTGGGCTTATGCTAAATACATCATTTGCTACTAATGCTGGGCCTGTATACGCACTATTAAAGTTTATAGAATTGAGTAAATCAGTTGTTGTAGAGCCAATTTCAAGATCATATCCTTCTGGGTCTGTATCATTACTCAATATAGGAATATATGCTACATCACCAGCAATAATAGGTTCTGCAACATCATTCATAGGAGTAGGGGGTAAATTCACATATAAATTTGCATCTATTATTATAGTCACTGTTTCTGTTGCTGTTCCAAATCCATTATCTACTGTATATGTGAACATATCATTTGTACTTGTAATGGTGGATGGAGGAGTATATCTAACAACTTGAATACCGCCTGTAGATACTATTTCCAATAATGCTCCTAAATTTGATAGATTTGCTCCCATAAAAGTAGATTGAACAGACGTAATAATCAAACTTCCCCCATTTGGATCCGTATCATTTAAAAGAACATCTATCAACAATGGTTCACATGTACTAAATGGTCCAATTGGATCTGGTGTTGTCATTGGCCCGGCAGCTTGAACATCAATAGTGATTGTTGCCACATCACATCGACAATCGGAATCACAAATTCTATATTCAAATGTTTCTAAACCAACAAATCCAGGATCTGGTGTGTAAGTGATATTATTTCCTTCATCAAAACCCATGGTTCCAATGTTATAGGTACCCATTAGGTTAATTACTGTTAAAGTTCCATTAGATGCAGCAATAAGATCAGCATCATTTAAAGCTGTAGTAATGATAACATCTTGTTCATTTGGTTCATCATCATTTGTAGTAAGATCTATATCGATATCTGAGTCAGTAGAAATATCTATGACAAGAGTACCATCATCTATGGCATCAGGATATGCAGTCACACAGCTGTTGCAAGGCGCATCACAAGGGGTAGATAAACTTCCTGAAAGTATAGCAATTCCTGATCCTGGCTTTCTCCAATTAAAATCTGGATTGGCTAATTCTGTCCATGTACCACCTGACATGTTATATTCATATCTTAAAAACTGATCTTGATTATCACCTTCAGTGACATAGAAATATGTCCCATCAAAACCTATAGAAAGATTGTTTTTATCATCTGTTCCGAAAAGACCGTTAAAATGGGTAAGAGATTCCCAGCCTGCTCCTATATTACTTAATTCTAGACGACTAAAAAATCTTGTAGCCCCTCCTTCTCCTGGGTTAATGTAATAAAGGTAGCCATCTGCATATTCTCCATCACCTTCACCCATATTCGAAGGTGTTGTTGTTAAAACAGACCATGTGCTGGTACCAATTGTATACTTATAAATATCGTCTTGATCTTTACCTCTAAATAGATAAAGATCTGTACCATCTGTAACCAATGCCGTACCTTTTGTTACATTTTCAACAGGATCTGCGCCAGATGTAATGGTGGTCCATGTATTGTTTGAGATCTGGTACCTGTACACATCGTCTTGATTTTCACCTCTTACCACGTATATAAAGTCATCCAGTATTACCATATCTGATCCTTTTCCTAAATTCGCAGGTAAAGATGTAAGTGCTGGGTCCCAGGTAGTATTTGCAATATCAAATCTATAAAAATCATCTTGACTTTCACCTCTTATATAATATACATAATCATCATCTAAAGCTAAAGAAGCCCCCTCATCATCTCCCGCTGGAAGATTAGGCAAATTGTTGGTCCAATTCCCTGTTGATACTTGGAACCTTTCAAAATGTGTAGCTCCGTCTTTACCAGATAAGGCATAAATAAAATCTCCAGTTGCAGAACCAGTAGGAATACAAACTTCTCCCGCGGCACAAGCATCAGCAAGAATATCTATAGTCAAAGTCCCATCGGTAGTACTACAAATCGAAGATGCATCACAGACTTGATATGTAACCGTTATATCTGTAATATTATCTAATGATGGCCAATACTTCAACATTGTACCAGATTCAACAGTTACTCTAGCACTTGCAGGAGATATACTCGTGATGGTTAATGTGTTAGGAGATGTAGTTCCAGAAAATAAATCATTTGCTAAAACATCAATATCTTCAAGACAATAATCTTCACAAATTGTTATCATATCATCTACAGGAGTAATAGACGGTGGTCCATTAGTAATGGTTAAAGGTGTACTATTAAATGCAACATTTGTCCCACAATTGTCTGTAACTTTTACTGAAATCAACGCTTCAATAGGAAATGGTCCTGTTCCAGTAGAAGTAAAAGTAGGATTTGAAGAGAATGGATTATCGAAAGTTCCTGCAGACGCAGGCGTTACCGACCATTCGTAATTATAAGCCATCCCTGCTCCGCCTGATGGTGCGGAATCAAGCATAAATGCTTGATTCATATTTTTTTCAATGTTGGTATTTGCTGGCACTAAATTTCCTATAGATATTTTAGTCGCCTCTAAAGCCCATAAAGAATAATTGTGAAAAACTCTTTGAGCTCCTACATTTTCTGGATCACTTGCTTTATTATGGGAATGCCCAGCCTCATACATTACTTTACCTCTATTACTATCTCCAAATCCTTCACCAAAAGCAACTTTAGCTGCTCGCCCAGGAGAATTTCCATTAATTATATCATCGTGAGAATCATCATAAATTGGAATAGCAGTTGATGTTCTCCATGATGTACCATTATAAGGCAAATACGTCTGCTCTGAACCATTCTCCATAGACCCATCTAAAAGTCCTAAGTATTGCATTGCTGGATGCGCATTATATGTTGTCGATAAAGGTCCAGGTACACTGGCAGTTGATTCATTAATATACGGAGGAGGTATACTCCCATCATTGTGATCACCCCATAGTATAAGACTGTTTTCCGCCCAAGGGTAATCTCCTGGGTTTGCAACTCCTGTTTTATTAGACAAAAAGTTCATTTGCTCAGATGGATTTGCCGGATTAAATGAATTCTCTAGAGCACTCACAGCGTGGCATGCTGCCCAGATTCCTCCACTACAATCCAAATTCCAAAAATATAAATTGCTATGTGTATTCCACTCAGGATCAGCATGTGGCATCGCAAACAATTGATCACAACAATCTAGATCTTGAGGATCTTTGAAATTATATGCACCTTGTGGTATACCAGCATTATCAATATATCCTTGCGAAATACCTCCATTAGCTGCATCAAGCGTCCACCTTGGATAATAATTAATGGTAGAATATACTGGAACATCAACAGCACTTGTTGTCTGCACAACATTTAGATTTGTACTTGCTACAAAATTATTTACAAAAGTCAATATTTCTGGGGTAACAAATTCACCAGGCACAATAAACGGTGCTCCTCTATAATTAACACCATTATAGGTGAAATCTATACCATCTTTAGTTTTCGAAGGATTAATCACCCACTTTACAGGTATGTTCTTCACTGATGTAAGTCGATACACAAGACCATATGCTTTCAAAGTATTATTAATGGTCTGAGGTGTTTGCCCCATATCAATAATTAACGAGCCATTTTGCATAGTCTCCAAATCATAAGGAGGCATTGGTGCAGGCTTAACCTCTATTGGCGCAGTATCATCTGAGCAATTCACGCTCTCATCAACATATTCTATACATTTATCAATTTTGAATTCAGTAAACCTATCATCTACCTTAAAAGATGAAAGTGATAGTCCCGTAGCAATGATTGTGCAAAAAAAGATTAGTGGTTTTTTCATTATGACCGATTGTATTATTCCTATTAATTATTTAAGTCTTACTCGTTTTATTTTGAGCAATACGCTTTATTATTTCTTTTCAACTGGATATATCACATCCAATATTTTACCTTTAGCAAACTTCTTGGATATGCACGTTAATGGCATACCAATTCCATTTAGCTTTTGCTATTTCAATTTCAAATCAAGCCTAAGCTTAATTCAATAATAAATAAGTGACATCAAGTATTGCTGTAAATATTACTTTATGCATCACTTCAAAAAAGATGAAGGGTGAAAGGTGAAGGGTGAAGATGTTATTAGTTTAAATGATCAAGATCAAACGGTCAAAAGAAGGAGTTTTTTTTAATTGATTTTTCATAATTTTTATTTGTGAGTAATTGAACATATTATTAAAATGTAATATATGTAATAAATATAATTTTAACGGAAGACAAATGGGAAAATATTGTAATATGTATTTATCATTATAACCTATAAATCAAGTATTATCTTATTTAATCATATCTCGAATTATTGCAAAAACGAGACCAATATTTAATACTGGGGATTACATCTATTGATTATTAAATTATTTAATCATTTTATGTGATAAAGTGTCGATTACTTTACATAAATGACCAGTCATAAAAGACATGAATGAATAATCCTCAAAGATTGGACTGCTAAAAGAAAACATGTTTATTGATTGTTCAAACAAAAGCGGAAGCCATCATTTAAGACAACTTCCACATTATTTTATTCAGATAAGTAATGAGGGGTAATTACTCGATTCTGATCATTTTCTTATGTACTACTTGATCTCCGAAAGTCAACTCATAGAGAAGTAAACCAGCAATTTTTACATCATCATTTGTAATAGTGAATGACTGCTTACCGGCTGAGAAGTAATCAGAATTAGTAAATATTACTCTTCCGCTTACATCTCGTACTGTTAAGCTTACCGATCCTTCTCTTGGAATCTCAAAATTGATTTCTGATTGAGATCTCCATGGATTTGGTGATACAGAACCTACAACCATTAATTCTACTGGCACAACTACTTCATCATCTCTCCATTCGATTTCTACAGATCCTACTTTAAGATTTGACCCTAAGTAAGCTTCTGCATTTAGAGATTTATCATCGATCCTTATCATTTCTGAAAGGTGACCATCTGATTTGGCTCTCAATACAAGTGTGTATAAGACATCATCTGCTTGAGCATAGTCACCAACTGCATTGGCATAACTCATTTTTAGTTCGTTATCTGTAGTTACGAAGTCATTCGATTTGATATTCATTGATCCTTGCTTGATCTCTACTATTTCTAATCCATTAAGAGAGAAGGCAACTTGTAATCCTCTCAGGTTGATAGCATCTGATGTGAGCACTTCAATTTCGTATACTTTATCTTCTTCTACATATGTATTAGGAAGCGTCATGATCAAAGATTGAGCACTTCTTGTTTCAGAGATAATTCCAGCTTGTAGATTTGCATCTACATTGCCATTGATATCACCTACTTTCACAGCTACGAAGTCTATCCACATATCTTCAGTCAATCCTTCGATATCATAAGATTCAGCGAATGGTGCAGACCATGGGTCAGTCTCATCTTCGAATACATGTTGCTCATCTATGAACCTCCAACTTGTATTGTTTGTGAAATGAGTATTGATCCCTAAGATTGTTTTCCTAAGTGTTACTAAATCAGTAGCGGTTAATCTATCATCATGATTGATATCGGCAGCTATGTATTTGTATGCCTCATCTAACTCTGCAATGCCTAGGATATGTCTCTGAATCATTACTAAATCAAGTGTAGATACACCGTTAAGTACATCATCATCTTTATGTGGCACTACACTGTAGTAGCCTCCTTGTGGCATATCCATGAATCTGTATTCGCCATTCTCATCAGTCATTTTCTCTTGCATTTCTGCGCTGATTAATTGAACTATTGCTTCGTTCAACTCAGCATCTGCAGGTGTGTAGATTCTTCCTTGAATGTCTACTGGCTCCATTTGACCGTTACACAATCCTTCAGTATCCTGTACATCAAGGCTAGCTATACAGAAATCTTGATTTCCATTTGAATCTGTTACCCATAATTGAACTTCTTGCTCTCCTATATCACCACAATCAAATATGATTTGCTGGTCTGTAATATCCGAAGAGAAGCTTAGTGTTACATCTAAATCACACGGATGATAACTTCCTGCATCAAAGAATTCTGGAGTCAACATGACCATCGATTCAAATGATCCATCATTATCTGGATCCATTAATGTGATTGATGTACTTATGCCATCAAGACAATATGGTACTGGTTGCTTACAACTTATGATCGAGAATGTAGATTCTGTTACTTGTTGATTACCACACTTGTCTTCTGCTATAAACCTTACTGTAAAGTCTCCAAGTTCATAATCTCCACTCGCATCATGTCCGTTGCCAAATTTCACAACTATTCCATCTGCATTTCTAGTTTCGTACTTTCTGATCAAATCACTATCAACTGTACAATCATCCGAAGATGTGGCTGTTAATCCAATTACAGTTATTCCTCCACAGTCCCCTGCAAAACTACAATATGTAGAATCTGCAAATACATTCGTAAAGGTAGGTTTCACAGAGTTACTCACTTTGATGATTTGCTCAAATTCGAATGGATCACTCGCCGAACCATATCCATCAGTTATACACCAGTCGATTACTTTGTATGTTCTTATGATTTTAAGGCATGCTCCTTCGTCTGTGAATGGGAACGTATCATTATCAATAGATATCGCAACTTGTTGACAAACACCTTCAGGTATGATTGGCATTCTAACATCTGCATCTTCTAATGCTCCGATGCCACATCCTGTAACTTCTACTGGTGAGTTAGGAGGTGTGATATCACTGTAATCCAAAGGAGATCCATTTGCAAATGTGATTGTCTGCTCACAATAATCTGTTTGTAATCCTTGTGCATTGAGTAGTGTAATTTGTCTAATCAACACACCACTTCCACATGAATTTAGGTCTCCTACTAAAGTTTCATCTATGGTATTCGCCGCTGGGCAATTATCATATATCTGAACCTCGCCGAAGAATGCGCTTAGATTATCTGGATCGAATGCAAAATTACATTCTACTGTCGTATCTATAGGGCACACCATCTGTGCTTCTACTTTATCTTTCACTGCTACAGACACCATACACATATTCGTATTTCCGCCTGCATCCGTTACTAATAATCCTACCATTATTGTTTGACCAGCATCGGCACAAGTGATATCTATTTCTGGTCCAAATCCTGTAAAGTCTTCGAATCCAGGGTCATCCATTCTTGCTACACTTAGTGTTACAGGACCACATTCGTCAAATGAGCCATCATCGATTGATTCTGCAGGTACATACGTTAGCGTCTCTAACGAAAGACTCACTTCTGTAAATTGATCACATATCGCAATCGGATCTGCATTATCTACTACTGTAACTGTAAATGAACAGAAACTGCCTTGTTCACATGCATCATACACGGCATAATTAATCGTATGAAGCCCCGCTGGTAATGTGAATGATTCTCCATTATAATTTTCAATATCTCCAACCGGAGTTGCTATGTTATAAATTAGATCATTGTTACAAGCATCCTCACCTGTTGGCAAAGGAAATGACACAGAAGCTGCACATTCAAAGGATCCAGTACTTACAGTCATATTCGCTGGACAAGTAATATCTGGCCCGTCAAAATCAACTACTTCTATTAACTGTTTGAATGTTCTTTCATTTGTGCTGCCACACCACCATTCTCCAATTGTAAATGTTCTTATTATTTTGGTAACACAACTTGTACTACCTGTCATGATTTCATCTTTATAATCTGCAAAACCATTACAGATTAATGCTGACTCAAATGGGTATAAATCTATAAATCCACCTCCCTTAACTCTTAGCCTTGGCGCTCCTGTGACTGACAAGGCGGGATATGGATATCCTTGATTTGTCGTAGCAAATCCACTACTACAGCTTAATGCTTCGTCATTAAATATTGCGAATGGTTGCACAGGGCTAATACTATCCAGATTCGTTCTCCTCAAGAAAATTGTCTGTTCGCATGTATCAGATGTATTTCCATATATATCAACTGCAGTATATTTTCTCACCATCTTAGCGGTGAAAAATGTATCACAATTAAGGTTTTCAATTTCTTCATCAATTAATAACAATGTAGCGGGAGCACAAGACAAGCTAATATCAGGTCGAATAGTTGACTCATCGAATGCTTGTGTACATGATAATGTATCATTTGCAACACATTCTATAACTGGATCAAATTTGAACTCAACATTTACAATTCCCCAACAACAGATGCCGCCACAGCATATTTCGTATTCATAAGTTTTACCGATATCATCTGTAGAGAAGATCGCTGGTCTTTTTATTCCATCGGCTCCTTTTACGGTAATCGTGCAACTGTCAGCACAACCTATAGACGTAATATCAATAAGCATACTAGGTAATAATTCGCCCGAGCAAGATTCTTCGTCAATCGAGAAGTTAATTTCTCCATTACAAAGAAGTCCATTTGGTATATATTCATTGACAATAACACTCCAAGTACAAGTATCAGCATTACCTGTTGTATCTCGCGCTTCGAATGATATAATATTCTCTCCTATTGGAAATTGTGATCCTGATGGTAACCCAGCAATTTGAGTGATTATAGCATCCGGGCAGTTATCAGTAAATAGAGGATCATCAAATGTTACTATAGTATCACATTGTTCAGCAGCCAGTTGAACAATACTATCCATTGGACAATCTATGATTGGAGCTTGATTGTCTATAACTCTTACATTAAAACTACAAGTATCAGCATTACCGCTAGCATCAAGACCTCTGTAAGTTACCTCAGTAATTCCAACAGGAAAATTAGATCCTGCAGGTAAACCAGCTAATAATTCTGTCTGGTAAGTTTCAATTTCTACAATATATCTCAATGGCAAAATAGGAGGTGCATCATACCATCCATCAATTGGACTCCCATTAAAATCGAGATTGAATACATAGTCTCCTTCCAGAATTCCACCTGGCTGATCATCTCCCCAATTCTCATATACGAACGGTTCACCATTCACCCATTTGAATTCTCCTAAACTAGGAGAATATCTCAATCCTATTCTATATAATCCAATATCTAAATTATCACTAAGAAAATCCTGTTCATCTTCACTGGTAATAACCACAAGATGGCCTCCAATAGAAGAAGAAGCAGCATTTGCATCTTCCCAGCTCAAAGCATTGAATGGTGATGACACAAAGTAATTATGTCCATCATCTGTTCCAAGAAATTCAAATCCAGGAATGTCAACTGGAAGTATCGGATCACAATTATCTGTAACTTCTACATCAAAACATACTACTGCGGTACATCTATCAATATCCGCATTCATGGTTATGTCCATTGGACATGTAATTACTGGATCTATTGATTCTTCAACTGTAACCATAAACTCACATTCAGTTGTAGTACCATCACAATTAGGAACAGTATATTCGATAACATAGTCACCTATAGACTGAACACTATTCAATGCTGCTCCATCAGTTTGTTCTATTTGAGTAATTTCAAACGAAAAACTAGAGATATCAAGCGTTGATTCAGCACCTCTGTTGTTTGACCTTACTCTAAAGCAGAATTCTTGGCCTGCAGTAACAGCTAAGCTAGTAATAGATCCAGATTCTGTCATAATATTATTACCCACAGGAGTACCAAGAACGTTTAATCTTGTCTCTACCCCATCAATTGAATATGCTGGTTCATCATTTCTTAATTGTGCTCCAGCCGGAGGAGGCATTACCGATGCAGTCCAGTCGAAATTGATGTTACCATCAAAAGGTATGGTTATACAATAATCAGTATTCGTATTTACATTGTTAGGTCCATCTTCAGAGCCAAAAATCGAAACTGCAGTTGGAGCTCCAGCTGTATTCACAGACCCATCCTGTCCATTTGCATTTAATGCCCAATTTGCTATATCAAATGACTCAGAAAAGTCATCACAGTTAATTGAGTACGTTGGTTCTGTCCAAGTAACAATCGACGTACATTCATCATTGTCATTGATAGTGATATCAATAGGAAAATTTGTTACTTCTGGAATACATTGTCCTAACAAGGCATTTGGAACCAAAAAGGCACAAAACAGAAGTAATGCATATACCTGCTTTGTAGATCTTACTTTTAAAATTCGGAACGTTAATGTTTTTTTCATTTTAACCAATTACTGATTTATTAAATATCCTATTACGGATGGAGTACTTATTAATTTCAGTAAATCAGAATACTCTTCAGATATGCACATAGGAGTTTCGTACTAGAGACTTCGTCTAGTTCCAATTACCTATAGTGAAACTTTGAGCTATTAATTGTAAAAGTGGATTTTAGAACCTAAACATTAATGCTAATGTCTATTTACATAATTACAATCTTATGAGCTGATTTACTATAGCGGTTCTATTCCATAGCATCATTATGCTGACTTGTGTCAAACTAGGTTGGATATCAGAAGTAAGAATTGATCTTACTTCTTGGAAATCTTCTAAACAGAAAATTACTTAGTTACAAATATATTAAGTTTTATTGTAATTCAATAACATATTACAAATTAATCACATATATAATGTATTATTAATTAACTATATGTGATGAAGTAGTCAAATAAAGAGAAATATTAGCATATCTAAAGATTTGATATGTAGAGTATTCAATATTAATTTTTAGGAAAGGATAATTATATAATAACCCGAATAATAATAAAATAAAAAATCCCCTCAAGTTCATTTAAGCCTTTGAGGGGATATATATTTAATCTAAAAATTTTACTATAATTTTATGATCTTATCTTGATGAATTACTTCATGATCTTTCTTGATGAGAATACTGTATACTCCATTTGGCAATTCATCTAACTCAACTCCGTTTTCTGGAGCACTAGATTGAATTACAACTTGTCCAAGATTATTGATTACTTGTACAGAATAACTTTCATCTTCATCAAAGTGACCTTCAATATTCAACCTTCCCGCTGTTGGATTAGGATACATGTTATAACGTCCATTTCCTAATCGTTCAGTTACAACAATATTAGAGTATGAATATTTACCATCAAAGTCTATTTGGCGTACTCTATAATAATATTTATTCTCAGTAGAGATATCTTCATCAATGAAATTATAGATTTGCTCGACATTACTATTGCCTGCTGCTTTTGTTGTTCCTATATCGATAAATCTATCTTCTGATCCAAGTCGTCTTTCGATAATGTAGTTTTCTACATTCAATTCGTGGCCTGTTCTCCATGTGAGTAAATTATGCTTTTCTTCTTTAAACACATTTATATCAGTCCATACAACTGGTAGTACACCATTCACAATACCAGCGTCTACGTTATTTATTTTATCCCCAGGATTAAAGAATCTAGGGCTTGTAGTATTAAGACCCATAGAATGATTAACATCACTATCCATATCATCACTTGTAGTATTAGCAAATGTAAATCCAAATCCTTCTGGCGCTTCAAATTTAAGGTAGTACTCTTCTTGCATTAAGTATTCTACTGTATAGACTCCTTCTGCATTGGTAATGGCTTGATCAATCATTTCATGATCCATGTTATAAACTTGTACCGTTACACCTGCTACTTTAGGTTCATTGTCTTCTTGAATACCGTTTGCATTTTCATCCAACCATACTCTGTTACCAACAGTTGCCATTGGATAATATCCTGCTCCTAGGTCTGTTTTTGATCCACCTGGATATATTGGGAATGTAGGAGTTGTATTTGGTCCATTTGCATTGTTGATATCAGAATCATAATTAGGTCCACCAACAAAAGGTATTACTCTCACTAATCCAATAGGTGGCATAACTACTTCAATAAAATACTGGCCTGGTCCAACACAGAAATCCCAGATTCCGTCATCAGAAGGTGTATCATAATCATGGTGAGTAGTTTCACTATCCCAAAGTATATTTTGACCATTTATTTTTCTGTAGAGATTGACAACTAGTCCGTTAATTCCATTTTCTGTCGATTGTCTGATATTATCTTCATTGATATCATAGTATGTTACACCTTTGATCAATGAACATATGAAGAATCCACCGTCAATAGTAAGATCATCTTGACCAGAAATTACTTCGAATGTAGAGGTACTCCCCGGTCCATTGTCTTCTGTTACATTACTATCATTGTCATCATTTCCTGCATTTGGTGGCGATGGGATAAAATCTTCGTCTACCTCAAATGTTATATAGTAATCCCCAGCATCGATTTCTTCGAATTGATATAATCCATCAGCACTAGTCTCATAAACTGCCACAACATTACCTCCTTCTGTATATAGAGTCACCATAACACCTGAAATACCTGGTTCATTATTATCTTGAATTCCATCTCCATCTAAATCATTGAAAACAAAATCTCCGATTACAGATCCTACATTTACATTAATTACTACGTCATCAATATCATCTTCATCATCAGGGTCATTGGTTGGAAATCCATCAGGTGTACTATCTACATCTTCCGGGCTACTTGATATCTCAGCAATATTTCTTCGCACTCCAGTTTCCATTGCACACTCCTCGACTGTTAATATAATTGATATGTTCTCGGTAGCTCCAAGTCCAATAGAAGTAGGGATTGTATACTCCGCATAACCTGAACTGTTAATATTCCAATTAAGTGTATTATTAGATGATAGACTCATTCCACAAGGGATATAATCAGTAACTGTTATCGAAGAAGCTACAACATTTCCTTCATTAGTTACTGCAATATTATAAGTTACATCCTGCCCTAATTCATAGACAGTTTGAGTATTGACAACCGTTTTTATTAGACTTAAATCAAAAACATCTAAAGGAGCATCATCTTGATCATCTTCGTTAGGATCATTATTGTCAGGTGTACTGTCTTCATCATCTGCTGGACCGTCTGGATCATTAGCTTCACTAATCTCTGCCACATTGTACCATGCTGATGCAGTCGGGTTGGCACATTCCTCTAAAATCAATGCAAGATTAAGAGTCATACTTTGTCCAGGTGCAAGAGGCGTATTTATAGTTCTTTTCACAAAACCTGTTTGGTTATCCAATGTCCATCCATTATTAGGTGTAAAGCCTAGTCCACATGCAAGATAATCTGTTACCTCAAATGAGGTCGCAGGTATTGTCCCCTCATTAGTTACAATGATTTCATAGACTAGATCTTGACCATACGACAAATTATTAGTACTTGTCAATAGATTCTTCTGTAAACTTAGGTCAAAGAAATCTAAAGGTGCTATGTCTATATCATCTTCATCAGGATCTCCATTATCTGGCGTAGAATCGAAATCGTCGACTGGTCCATTATCTATAGAAATCTCAACTAAGTTATCTAAGTCGAGAGGAACTCCAGCGCAACTACCTATTGTCAATGTTAATGGCACTGTGATAGATTCTCCAGGGTTTATTACTGGCGTAATTACAAATGATATATTTCCGGTAATTCCATCTTCACTCCAACCCGCATTTCCAGATGTAGAAAAATCAAGACCACATGGTAGGTAATCTGTAATTTCAGTATTCGTTGCTGGTGTATTTCCTTCATTAGTCACTACAATATTATAGGACACTGGTGAACCCACCATAAAGTTAGCTGGAAGACTTGAAATTGTTTTTGTTAACGATAGGTCAAATATTACTATAAGAGCATCATCAATATCATCCTCTCCATCATCATTATTATTAGGATTATCATCAGGAGTACTATCCTGATCATCTCCAGTCACGTCATTATCATTTAAAGCATCGGAAATTTCTGCTACATTTCTATATGAATCAATAGTTGGCGTCAAACATTCTTCAATGGTTAATGAGATTGGAATTGTTACTTCTTCTCCTGCAAATAATGTATCTGTGTAAAAATATTCAGGATTTCCAGTCGAGCCATTCACTGCCCAACCCGTATTATTTCCGTTACTAAAAGTCAAACCACATGGAAGGTGTTCTGTAACAGTTATATCATGGGCAAACTGTACACCTTCATTTTTCACCACAATATCAAAAGTGACCTGCTGACCAAATGCAGAAGGAGTAGATGTTAAGGTCTTTGTCAATGATAAATCAAAATATGAAACATTTGCCACATCATGATCATCTTCTTCTACCGCTGGATTAACTGCCTTACCTGGTGAGAAAATATTATCGTCCTCTGGGCTACCTGGAATTACAGATAGTTCAAGTTCAGTTGTCATAAATGGATTACTATCTGCATCATCAAATCTGTTATTCCCGACTGTATCGGTAGCTACCCATACATGAGCATAATTATACCAATCAGAGATATCAGTTCCATCTAATTCAAGTTGCAGTCTTATCATAATATCTACACTATCCTCTGTAGCTAGAAAAATATCATTCATTACATTCAATGTATCAGGGAAGGTAGTAGGTCCATTAATAGTATTTACAGTATACGAATTTGTCCAACCAAAAGCTGTATTATCAGCAAGAACGAAACCATAACCTTCCTGGACAAAATCTTCAACTACTAGGTCTTTTATGACAATATTCCCTTGATTATATACTCTGATTCTAAAATCCAGATCTTGGCCTTCTGTGTATGGGCCTGCTGTTATTAATTCTTTTTTAAGAGCTAAATCAAAAACTTGAAGCAATTCAACATCATGATTATCTTCATCAATAATTCCTATTCCGTCAAGAGCATTATCTGTATCCGTAAGTGGTATACCTCCTGCATCATTTTTAAAGTTAGTATCAAAAACACCATCAATCTCAACGGTTTGTATTCCATTGGCATTCGAAGCTTGGCTAATCTCCATGTAGTTTGTCCATGCAGTTTCTTGATCTTCGAAACATGCTATAACTGTCAACACCAACGTATCAATAAATTGATGAGCATTAAGGCCTTGTACTAAAGGCTCTAATGGTGGATTCGGAAAGTTTGCAATAGTTCTAGTTGCTATTCTCGTTGAAGGATTATATGACCAATCTGGGTTTAGTGCTTGTTCAAACATTGCACCGCATGGAAGACTATCACTTAGGATAATATCAGTAGCAGCCATATTTCCTTGATTCACCACTGTATATGAATAATCGATCGGTGTTCCATAATTGAAACTAGATAAAGCAGTTGCTCTTTCTTTAATAAGTGCTAAATCAAAAACTTCTGGTTCCGCAGGATCATGATCATCTTGATCTCCTGGGTTTACTGATGTATTGCCAATATTATCATCATCAGGATCACCTTGACCGACGCTTTTTTCGCCATCAGAATTAGATGCCATTTCACTGTCTGCATCAATATTATTTCCAATTGAACCACCAGGGCTTCCGTTATTATCAAATCTTGCTCCAATAATTTCTGCAAAGTTGACCCATGCATTTCCATCTGCTTGTGTGGGGTCTAAAATTAATTTCAACTCTATTTCTACTTGAGAAAAAGGTTCTATTACAGCAAACGTGTATGCTGGATTAGCAGCATCACTAGACCAACCAGCCGCTACATTTTCTGCAATTGGATTAATATAACCCTCAGGAACAATATCCCTTACTCTAACTATTCTAGTTCTAATATTTCCTTGATTATAGACTGTTGTAGTAAATGTGAGGGTGTCTCCATAACTATATCCCGTTATTGGGTCTAATACTTTGGTTAGTGCTAAATCAAATATTTGAATAGTATCTCTATCATGATCATCTTCGTCTGTAGCTGCCATTCCATCATTGATAGCTCCTGTGCCATCACCATCAATTTCGTTATCGGCAAAACTTCCAAGAAGACCTCCTGCATCATTATCAGGAAATTCATCTCCTGTAGAATCCAAGTCTTCCGCTTCTCGACTGACACCAAATATATCTGTAAAGTCAACAACTTCAGCTGTATTAATCCAGTCTTCTCTTGCATCTCCAGGCCTCGCTATAAAGTTTACTGTAACGATCCTAGATTCGTTAGGTGGGATTTTTTCTGTATATGTAGTTATAACAGCATTTACAATGGTTAGGTGCGGAGTCCAATCAGGATTAATTCCAGATTGAAATTCATAACCATCACCATAATGGTCAATAAGTTCTACGTTCATAATGGTATCTAAACCTTGATTGTAGATCGTTAAATTGAATGGAATAGATGTTCCATACTTAACAGGAGCATCAGTGACTGTAGTTTTTGTGAGTGCTACATCGAATTGTTGTTGTCCGTTTACTGAAATTGAAAAAAGACAAATAATTAGTATTGCACACAGCGATACTAAATTCAAAAAAGGGTTAGTTTTCCTCATGAGAATAGGATTGAGTTTTTTATTTTGAGACCATTGAGTCGGCACTTTATTCATTTTAAAAAATCATAAAGACATCAACATATTGAAGCAAAGATATAAAATTAATTACATATTACAAATAATTAACATATATAAATAACTGTAGTGGATGGCAATATGTGCAAATCTTGAGTATTCAATAGAATTACTCAACTAATCCTACCCCAAATTTTAGCACGCTGCGCCCGTCTGCCCATATAGGCTTTCATCGCTTGATGAGTTTCATGTTCTAAATCAGGATCGCGATTGACGATGGCTTCTGCATAGTATCTGGCAGCATTGAGGATAGCGGTATCATGTACTATACTACTTAGTTTTAGATCCATGATGCCACTTTGCATGGTACCTTCTATATCACCGGGACCTCGGAGTCTGAGGTCTGCTTCGGCTATTTCGAATCCGTTGGTTGTTCTTACCATGGTGGCGATTCTTTCTCGGCTTTCTTTAGAAAGTTTGTTGCCTGTCATGAGAATACAGTAAGATTGTTCGCCTCCTCGACCTACCCTACCTCTTAGTTGGTGAAGTTGCGAAAGACCGAACCGTTCTGTATTTTCTATGATCATCACGGAGGCGTTAGGTACATTGACTCCTACTTCTATGACTGTTGTAGCTACCATTATTTGAGTGATTCCTTTGGTAAATCGCTCCATCTCGAAGTCTTTGTCTTTTGCTTTCATTCTTCCGTGGAGGATGCTCATTTGGTATTGGGGCATAGGGAAGAACTGAAGTAGCTGTTCGTATCCATTGTTCAGGTCTTGAAGGTCTAGTTTGGCAGATTCTTCTATCAAAGGATAGACTACATAAATCTGTCTCCCCTTGTCTATCTCAGCTCTCATGAAGTTGATCACTTTGGGACGAGCGGATTCATACTTATGAACAGTTTGGATGGATTTTCTGCCTGGAGGCATTTCATCTATCACCGATACATCGAGATCACCATATACGGTCATTGCAAGTGTACGGGGAATTGGTGTAGCTGTCATTACCAATACGTGTGGAGCGATATCTCTATTTTTTTTCCACAGCTTTGCTCTTTGGGCTACTCCAAATCGATGTTGTTCATCTATAATGGCAAGTCCCAAATTTTGAAAAACTACTGGATCTTCTATCAATGCATGAGTTCCAAGTAAGATATCTATTTCACCATTTGCAAGAAGTTCTAAGGTCTTTTTTCTGCCTTTACCTTTTACCGAACCCGTCAAAAAACCTACACTCAATCCAAGTGGTTCTGCAAGTTCACTAATGCCTTCATAATGTTGCTGTGCTAGGATCTGCGTAGGTGCCATCATACATGCTTGGTAACCATTATCTTTTGCGAGAAGCATGGTCATAAAAGCTACTACCGTTTTACCACTGCCTACATCTCCTTGGAGTAATCGATTCATGTGGACGCCATGGCCCATGTTTGCCCTGATCTCTTTGATTACTCTTTTTTGAGCACCCGTAAGCTCAAACTTTAGTCCTTCTTTGAAAAACTTATTGAAGTATTCTCCCACGGTATCGAAGATTGCGCCTTTGAGTTTCTTTTTTCTGTTCTCTTTCCCGAGTAACAGTCTTAATTGAAGGAAGAACAATTCTTCAAATTTGAGTCTGTTGATTGCTAATGATTTCTCGGCTGCACTCTTTGGAAAGTGGATCCAATGTAATGCTTGGAACCTACTGCACAGTTTCAACTTCTCTATTAGATAAGGAGGCATATTTTCTACTACTTCCGCTTCTGAAAGTTTGGTCAGTATAGTTTTTATGATCTTCCTGCGTCCTTTACTGTCAAGTCCTCTCGCATCTAGTTTTTCAGAAGATGGATATACAGGATCAAAGGTAGATTGGAGTTGATCCGCCGCTCGTGCTCTAGCAGATTCCATTTCAGGGTGAGTGATGGTTTTCTTTCCTTTGTAGATATTTACTTTACCATAGACTACATAGTCTTCTCCTTCTTTGAGAATATTTGTCAAGTATTTGACACCCTGAAACCATATCAATTCCATAAAACCAGTACTGTCTTTCAACAAACCTTGAAGTCGGAATCGATTGTTTTTCCCTTTGATTTTTTCTAAACTGACCAGCTGACCTTTTAGTTGAACTGTATCTCCATCAGTGGTAAGATCTTTAATGACATGAAATTTAGTCTTATCTACATATCGGAATGGATATACTCCCAATAGATCTCTTACTCGAAACACCTTCAACTCTTTTTGCATCAACTCTGCTTTTGCAGGGCCGATTCCTTTGATATATTCTATCGTGGTGTCGAGTATGTTGGGTTTGGTTTCCAAGTTGTAAATATATGTATACTGAATATAAGAATAACTACCTAGCGAATATTAAACGTTCGACAACTTAGAAAAAAGATATAAAACAAAACGGATATAATATAACAAAGGACCACACCAATACTGATGTGATCCTTTCAATTTTTCAAATTTTATCAAGTTATTTTTTACGACATAAACTCAATACTCTTTGCGATGAATTTACTCATGTCTTCACCCTTAAGCATATTTTGATTAAGCTTAGCAAGATTATGAAGATATTGGGCGAAGTCAGTTTTTTTATCTGCACTTCTCATTTTCAATAACTTCTCTACAATCAACGGGTGATTCGTATTGATTACAACATTGTGCATATCAGGCATTCCACCGAGATCCATTCCTTGCATTGCTTGCATTTCCTTCATTCTACGCATGAATTCTGGCTTTGTAATCAATACTGGATGATCATCTGGAGAAAGCGGTTTCACATCTATCTGACCTCCTTGAAGATCGCCAAGTGCCGTTGTAAATAATTCTTTCACCTTCTCTACTTCCTTATCACTTAAAACAGATTCCTTGGTCTCATCTTTCTGTACTAAGTTATCTGGGGTGTCCGAATCTACTCTTACGAATGTCACTCCACCTTCCTTATATTCTAAGTTTTGCATGAAATGGTTATCTATAACATTATCAAACTCTAGCACGTCGTATCCATACGCCTTAGCAGACTGTATATAACTGTAGTGTTCTTTCGGGCTAGTAGTATATAGATAGACAATTTTATCATTCTTATCTTTCTGAGTTCCCTCTACTTTAGCTTTATATTCTTCTAGTGTAAAGAACTTTCCATCAAGATTCTTCAGTAACACAAATTTCTGTGCTTTCTCATTGAATTTCTCTTCTGAGATCATTCCATATTTAATAAATGTCCCTACTTCACTGTACTTATTCTCGAACTCTGTTCTGTCATCTTTGAAAAGTGAATATAACTTCTCAGCCACTTTTTTAGTAATATAAGAAGTAATCTTCTTCACATTTCTATCGGATTGCAGGTAAGATCTACTCACATTCAATGGGATATCAGGACTGTCAATTACACCATGAAGAAGTGTCAAAAACTCAGGTACGATCTCTTGTACATTATCCGTAACATATACTTGATTACTGTATAGTTGAATTTTATTTTTCTGGACTTCTACACTGTTTACTAACTTAGGAAAGTATAGTACCCCTGTTAGGTTAAATGGGTAATCTATATTTAAATGAATCCAGAATAATGGAGGTTGACTCGCTGGATGAAGCTCATTATAGAATGCTTTATACTCCTCATCAGTGATTGAATTAGGAGACTTTTTCCATAATGGTTCAGGATTATTTACAATGTTATCTACTTCCGTTTCTATGGCAGTTTTGTCATCACCTTCTCCTTCGTAAGTCGTCTCGATCTTAGTACCGAACTTAATATATACTGGTAAGAACTTACAGTATTTATCCAATAACTGTTGGATTCTGTTTTCTTCAAGATACTCTACACTATCGTCGCTAATGTGAAGGATGATATCTGTACCTCTGCTTGTTTTTTCTGCATCATCGATATCATATTCTGGGTCACCATCACATGTCCACCTAACTGCTCCATCTTCTTCTCTGAATGACTTCGTGACAACTTCTACTTTATCAGCTACCATGAAAGCAGAATAAAATCCTAATCCAAAATGACCGATGATACTTGCATCGTCTTTATATTTTTCTAAGAATTCTTCTGCAGAACTGAAAGCAACTTGATTCAAATACTTTTCTACCTCTTCTTTGCTCATTCCTATACCCTTATCAGATATAGTTAATGTTTTAGCTTCCTTATCTACAGATACTTCGATAGTCGTATCTCCAATTTCACCTTTCACTTCACCTCTAAGTGCTAAGGTTTTTACTTTAGTAGTTGCATCTACCCCGTTTGAGACTAATTCTCTCAAGAATATCTCCTGATCAGAGTATAAAAACTTCTTGATGATCGGAAATATGTTTTCCGTTTGTACTGATATTTTTCCTTTAGCCATTGCTATTGATTTTTAGTTTACAGCAATAGATAGTCAACATGTATGCCATTTGGAAATTTGGTGTCAAAATGGCAGGGATGACGGGGTTTTGAATGACGAATTTTGAATTTCGAATTCTATATTTGACAATTGAAATCACAATTCTTAATATGCACCATATTTTTTTTATAAAAAAGACTTTCAATTTAACTCCATTTTCCATTTCAAGTTGTTACTTCGATAATTCAACAACGACTACATGTTTTTAGATTACAGAAAATACATAATTGCAGCTTTCATATTTCTAATTCCGATTTCTGCATACCAGGTTTATCATTTAAAATTTGCTTTTGATTTTGAGCAATTTTTCCCCGAAGGAGATCCTGATTTAGATTTTTTTCAATCTTTTATTAAGGAATTTGAAACCGACGATAATTTTCTTCTGGTAGCTATTGATAATGAACCGACTGTCTTTGACGAGGCGTTTCTCAAGAAGTTTCATGAGTTTACATTGGAACTAAGAGATGTGCCTCATGTGACCAAAGTTCAATCGCTTACAACGATGGATTATCCGGTAAAGACCCCATTTGGGATAAACACTATTCCAATAATTCACATAGATCAACCGGACAGGTATGCGTCTGACAAAGAAAACATACTATCTGACAAGCGGTTCGTGAATAACTTCATAGCTGCAGATGGCCAATCCATGGCTATTACAGCTCGAACAATCGATGCCATTGGTCTTCAAGAGTCCAAAGAAATGATGACAGCCGTCAAGGTATTAAGAGATAAATATAATTTCCAAGAAACACACTTGCTAGGACGAGCCTACTTCCAAGATGAATTGGTAGAAATGCAAAAAAATGAGATCGTAACGTCAACAATAATATCTGGGGTGTTAATTATATTTATTCTCATGCTTATTTTTAGAAAGCCGATTGGAGTTTGGATAGCACTAACTTCTATTGGTCTAGGATTACTTTATTTTTTGGGTATCATAGGTATGTTGGGGAGAGAACTGAATATCATGGCTGCATTATATCCTGTACTCATGCTGATCGTGGGTACTTCAGATGTGATCCATATCATGTCTAAATATGTAGATGAGCTGAAGCGAGGAAAAGATAAACGAAGTGCCATGATAGTGACAATAAGACAAATTGGACTGGCTACTTTCTTTACTTCTGTGACTACGGCTATAGGGTTTGCTACTTTGATGACTTCTAATGTACGCCCGATAAGAGACTTTGGCGCTAATGCTGCTCTAGGTGTTTTAGTGGCATATTTTACAGTCATATTCTTTACTACTTGTCTTCTTACATTATTTTCAAAAGATCAGATTATTAAAGAGACTACGGAGAATGACTTCTGGAACAGACTCATGACTTCATGGTATGGAAAAACGCTTTCTCACGGTAAATTAATCACTGGTATTTCTGTCGTATTTGTAGCGATGTGCTTCTATGGCATGAGTAAAATTACAATGAACTACAGTGTAGAAGATAGCCTACCAATCAATGCTCAATTGACTGATGATTTCCTTTATTTCGAAAAAAAATATAGTGGATTCCGACCTATCGAATTTGCCATTACAGTAAAAGATGACAGCTTGACCGCTGATAGTTATGAAGTGTTGTCAGAAGTTTCCAAAATAGAGGATAAACTGTATGAAAACCCAAATTTCAGATCTATCATCGGAATGAGTACTATATACAAAAGTCTCGAACGAATGAATAGCGGCAATAGAGTGGATGCCTTCAAATTTCCAAAGACAGAACGTGATTTCAATAAATCAAAAAAACTCGTCGAGAGGATGGCGGGAAGTGAATCTTCCGTCATGATCAGTAAGGATAAAAAGAAAACCAGAATCTCTACTAGAATAGCTGATATTGGAGCGGAGAGTATAAAGAAAGAAGGGGAAGAAATAGATCAATGGATCTATCAAAACATAGACACAAGTATGATCAGTGTTAAGAGGACTGGCACTGGGTTACTTATAGATAAAAATGCAGAATATATTAGAGATAATCTCCTACAAGGCCTATTGATTGCCCTTATTCTTGTAAGTCTCTTGATGGCATTATTATTCCGTGATTGGAAGATGTTAATAGTAGCTCTAGTACCTAACTTTGTACCTGTTATATTTGCCGCTGGACTTTTAGGCTTTTTTAATATAGAATTGGAAGCTGGCGTGTCAATCATTTTCGCAGTTGTTTTTGGAATAGCAGTTGATGATACTATCCATTTTTTAAGTAAATACAAACTAGCTAGGGTTGCCAAAAATACTGTAGAGGAGTCTATCAAAATCACTTTTAAAGAGACAGGAAAAGCAATCACTTTTACAACAATTATTCTCTTTTTTGGATTCTTGGTGATGTTGTTCAGTAATCATCCGCCTTCAGTGACAGTGGGCATGTTGATATCTGTTACTTTAGTTGCTGCTTTGATTTGTGATTTATTTTTATTACCTGTATTGATGAGAAATATATTGAAAGATTAATAAGGCAATTGTTGAGTTATTGAGTTATTGAATTGTTGAATCTCGAAGGTTTCAAACACTAGCTTATATATATATTGAAGTACTCTGTTTTCATTTGCAACGTTTATTACATTTTGGCGATATTAGGATCAAGCAAACAATCACTATGAAACATCTATTAGCTATCCTACTTATTGTATGTACTATACCTGCGTTTGGACAATATCAGTACTTTTCAAATATCAATCAAAATCAGATACAGGATAATGCAAGTTTCACTGGTAATAGTTGTGGACCTAGATTGCAGACTTCTTTTAAGTCCTTCCATCTTGTAACTACTGACTATGGCTACTTATCTTATGATCAACCCATACATCTAAAAAATGGTGATTACATTGGCATTGGAGGAAGGTTAATGCATTTTAATAGATCAATAATTAATAATAATTCTGGTAGTATCCTTACATCCTATAAATAGATTGATATCAAATAAAAATGAAATAAAACAGTTTCTGTCTTTTGGATTAGGTTTCACTTTATCACAACAGAAGATCTCTAATGATGACATAAGATGGCCAAGTCAAATAGATTCTACAGGATTCAATCCTAATTTACCAGGAGGGTCTTTTATCGATGATTTCATTTATCCAGAAATTGAAATTGGCCTTTCTTATTCCTTAATAAAAAGCTCAAATGAATATCTAAGAGTCGGAGTAAGTATTAAAGATTTAAATCAACCTAATATTTCCTTTTTAGGTTCTAATTCTGAACCTATTCCTACCACTTTGATTATATCAGCAATGGGTAGTACAAAGGTCTTCGACAATCTATTTTGGCAACCACAAGTTAGATTCCATAAAACACTTAATCGTAGAAATATCTCTTTTAACAGTAATTTCAAACTCATTACAGACAGTAAGTCAAACGGTGTAATATTTGGGGTAGGTTATGTAAACAATAAAATATTCAATGTAAACCTTGGGGCGGATTTAGGACGCTTCACTGGTATCTTTTCATATGATTTCAATTTGAATTCTGAAATTGCTGTAATCGTAAATCCAAGCTTGGAGTTTGGTTTAGGTTATCAATTCTGTGATTGATTTAGTACCTTTATTGGATAACTATAGCTACAATCAATGCAGAAAAAAGCAAATGACAAACATTTCATAAAAAAGCCTACTTACATAGGGGGACTCAAAGCATTGAGAGAATTCATAGCTAAAGAAATAAAATATCCCGACTCAGCACTTGAAAACAAAATCGAAGGAACAGTATATCTCAAATACGAAGTAGACTATAAAGGGAAAGTTGTATCATCTCGGGTACTTAGTCACTTAGGTTATGGTTGTGATGAAGAAGCACAACGAATCGTATCAAAACTAAAGTTCTATGTAGGTAAGAATCCTAGAAAGTTGAAGATCAAATTTAATAAATCAATAAAGATCAATTTCAGATTACCAAAAAAGAAAGTTGTACAAGCTCCAACAGAGCCAAAACTGATAGTACACAATACTCCTAAGAATGTACATAATGCTCCTAAAGAGATTGAAAAAATTGTATATACCGTGACTTCGACTCCAAAAAAGGTTGATAAAAAAACAGATACAGGAGGATATAGTTATACAATTAAGTATTGAAATTTCAATCTTCGGATTTACAATTGATAATAGTTACATTAGCTGATATAAAAAATTACTTGTGTAAGAAAAACTTCTCCATGAAATATACTATTCTTTCCTTCTTTTTATTGATAATAATCACTAGCTGCTCAACGAAAAAAGCTGTTCAAAATGGAACTACTCCATTATCCGAAAAAGCAAATTTGCTAGCTCAAAAGTATATCATAGTGGATGGACATGTTGACCTACCCTACAGGTTGAAAGTGAAAAACTTCAGATTAGAGAAGGAGTATGTCGGCATTCCTGTACAGTCTGATAAAGGTGATTTTGATTTTGTAAGAGCTAGAAAAGGTGGTCTGGATGCTCCATTCATGTCTATCTATCTTCCCGCTTCAAAACAAAAGGAAGAGGGTGCTTCGAAAGCACTGGCTGATACCTTAATCAATATGATAGAGTATATCGCAAAAGAAAATAGTGATAAATTCATGATTGCGCATAAACCGCAAGACGTAGAGAAAGCATTTGCAGCTGGTAAAGTTGCTCTTCCAATGGGTATGGAAAATGGATCAGGCTTAGAAAATGACCTTGCAAATGTGGCTTATTTTAATAAAAGGGGTATCTCCTACATCACATTGACACATTCTAAAGTGAATTTGATTTGTGATTCTTCTTATGATACTATTCGGACATGGAATGGATTGAGTCCTTTCGGTGAAGACGTGGTAAAAGAGATGAATCGAGTCGGTATTATGGTTGATATTTCTCATGTCTCTGATAGTACATTTTGGGATGTAATGAAGATTACCACTTTACCCGTAATAGCTTCTCACTCTTCTGTTAGGAAGTATGTGCCAGATTTTGAGCGAAATATGGCGGATGACATGATTACCGAAATGGGAAGAAATGGAGGTGTTATCATGGTAAATTTTGGCTCGACATTTATAGATGGTAATATCACAATAGAAAGAGACAAAAGAAGAGATGTGTTAAGAAAACTGCTCGATGATAAAAATGTAACTGGAGATAGTGAAGAAGGAAAAATAATTATAAAAAAGTTCGAAGCTGAATATCCAAACATCTATAGTGATGTACAAAAAGTAGTAGACCACATTGACCATATAGTCAAACTAGCTGGTGTAGATCATGTTGGATTTGGTTCTGATTATGATGGTGTTGGTGATAGTCTACCTACAGGACTCAAAGATGTATCTGACTACCCTAATCTCATCGAAGAACTACTCAAGCGCGGCTATTCAGAAGAAGATGTTTCTAAGATGTGTTATAAAAACTTATTCAGAGTTTGGAATGCCGTGGAGCGTGCTGGGATTTAGAATTTGATCAGATTTTAACACTAATTATTTTCGCAAATAGACTTAATTCTCTGCAATGCAATAGGCCAGGTTTCATTAAAAAACTGAACGTGATCATCCATCGCAGAAGCTTCGATGATTAACTCAGTTGTGTTTTCTTTCTGCTTAAAAAGATATTTTTCATAAGTAGAATTCAAGCCTAGAACCTTCTCTCCACTGTCATATAATATATCGTTCTCTAGCATACCATAAGGTTGAATATGGATTAGTTTGTTAGGAATCAAATCTTCTATTTTGCATGCCAATCCACACAGTTCTCCTTTTTCATTGAAACATTTAAAAATGACGGACTCTCCTTTCTCCCATCTACCCTCGAAAGAACTATCAGCGCTAAATACTGCCATCCATTCTAATAAATGGACTGGATCGATCATTGTCTGAAACACTTCTTCAGCCTTAGCGTTGATTTCGATTTTGAAATTTAGTGTTTTCATAGCAATTAGTATTTTATCAACTGAATGAAATTGCCATTATCGTCATCAAAAACTGCTTCATATCCCCAATCTGTTTTGGTAAGATCTTTTTTGAATTTAACCCCTTTTGCTTTTAATTCTTTGACCGTTTCAGCTAGATCTTCTGCACTAAAAGAAATGACAGGTAAACCCATTTCATAAATCTTATTTTTGAAATCTTTGGCGATTGGAATTCCACCAGGTTCTGTAGGTTCGAGTAATATCACACCGCCATCTGGAACTAGAGGAGACTTTACGATTGCAAGATAATTTGCTGGATCATACATCACTTCTTCGAAACCTAATACTTTAGTATAATATTGAAATGCTTTTACTGGATCTTCGACCATTACACTGACCATTGCGATCTTCATTGGATGTTTATTCTTTGCCATAATGTTAGAGTATAAGAGAATGACTGTAATAAGTGTAGTAATTTATTTCATAGACATCTGTTCAGTACCTAGATACAAAATTAAATGCAAACTATTTATAAAATATATTATTATTCAAAATAATACAAAAAGTGAGACACCTAACTAAGCTATGAACTTTAAACAACTTAATAACCAACTAAATCAATAGGCATTTTCTATTATTGTTTATTGATATTACTTGTAATAGTGACAATCACTTGATCGGACGATCGATTACAAAAATTAATAGTGCTTCTTATGATTAGACTACACATATCAGCACTTAATCAGCCAGTAATAATCTTTGAAGTGATTTTAGTTAGAAATACAATTCACAATAAATATTTCCAACTTTTTCAATCAATGAATAAACTAATAATTTGTACTTTGCCCAAACTAATTTAGATTCCAATAAAATCTCTGATATGTCTAACACAATCCAAAAAACTGTTTGCCTTCTATTAATGTTGAGCTCATTTATAAATATTGCTTCTTCAATTGATATTTTAATGCCCATAGAAGTTCCGGCTCTTAGTACAGAGATTTCTTCAAAAGAGTATATCGAAGTCATCACAAGTTTGAGTAAACATATTAACGGTGAGATCGTTTTGAGTGATTCTGATTTTAATGAGAATCATGATATACTAGTCCAACATATGGCTGTATTATCTACTGATATGGAATCGATATCAAAATCTTTTGAACTTTTGGACTTATTTGAGGAGATATATGGAGCTTTATTTACTTCTGCAAATACTCAAAATGGATTCAATAGGGCATATGCTTCTGACGGATTAAACTTGCACAGAAATATAATATTGATTCATCAAGGTCTTATTGATCACACCTATAGCCAAGCCTGGTTGATGGATGATCAAAGCTTACTAGAAGGAAAATATTTCCAGACGTCTCATTATTTTCCGGGATTTGTAGATGTTCCTGATAATTCTGAAGTTATTGAAAATGCAACCGTTAAGTGTTCCTATTTACTCGCCACTGGATCTCAACCATGGGCTACGATAGGTAATCCTAATGTTATACGACCAACAGGGTGTTATCTAGCTCCTGGAAGTATCGCAGAAATTACGCTCCCAGTTGCATTAATAGGAAAAGGAATCAAGATTAGGGTAGGAGCTCACTTTTGGAATTTGGATAATAAAAATAAGTACAGTCGACTTGATCGAGTTTCTATTACTTATGATGTCAATGAAGTAGTAACAAAGATTGCACATCCTTTAGGTGGTGGAGTTTACTTGGAGATTCCATTAGGCGTAGATGAGGGCATTTTAGATATTTCGCTTAAAAATGTAGTGAGGTCTCCATTTTATTCTAAAAAAACCTTTCATGAAACTTCTATGTCTGATTGGCTGGAAGTGGAACGTAAACATGCTGCGCCTTGGACGGATTTTGAGACCGATAAATTTATGATGCAGGTGCCTACTAGTTGGATTTACGAATTTGAGGACCCTAAAACTTTATTAGAGAATTGGGATAAATCGATGGATGCGGTTTCGGATTTATTAGGTAGACCAAGAATTACTGATAGACATAAGAACTACTTACAATTTGATGTGGTCATTAGAGGTTCTGCATACCATCCTGGATACCCAATGTCAAATACGCCATACAACCCCAATAGCGCCACAAATGGATTACCAAATCATAATATTTTGAGAGGTCCTCAATATGATCAAGATATTCATTTTCATGAGCTTGGACATGAGGTAGCAATTTCAAAATTTGTTGGTGAAACAGAAGCACTTGTAAATTTTCTATATGTACCTGTACTCAATAAGTGTTTCGATTATTCATTAGATGAAGCGTTTCAAAAATCATTTGGACCTTCTTACAATTATACTTCAACAAAAGACAACACAACCAGGACTCGGTTAGTTGCAGACACCTTTCATGAGGGAGATCCAAGAAATACTTGCGGTTGCACTAAGAATGAAGTGCGATACCAGCATCGAGGTTATGCCCATTATGTAGACATTGTGGAGTTATACGGATGGGAAGCATTGGAAAAATTTTGGAAATCCGAAAGTGATGCCGCAGACATGGGTTCTCCTTTTCCTGTAAATAACCAAGAACAAGATGATCGGATTTTCCGAATGTCGCAAGCAGCTGGTGTGGACCTAAGACCTTTATTTCATTTTTGGGGAATACATCCCAATAATCAGGAAGCGTTAGCCCAACTAATGGAGGCTAACAACCTCGCATTACCAATGTCAATAAAATCTAAACTGCATCAGTACAGAGATTTGATTCCATCAAATTACGATGAGTTCGTGGAATTTGGGAATGAACTAAATCCTAATTTTTTAGACTACTCAGGCACTCAGTTTGATTTTGGTGCGGGTTGGTATCAGTTGACCGCGGAAACATATGATGAAACCAAAGCAAGCAAGATAGAGCAAGCCTTGAGCGACATTATTATTTTATATTATGGAAGTGATTGTTTCGATGTGGAAGAATTTCTCACCCCAGAATTTACAATACCAACACAATATTGCAAAAGTAATGAAGTAAACATCTTACCATCGTCTTCTGATAATGCTATTGACGGATCTTGGTTTCCAACAGAAATAGATGCATCCGATACTGGCCAGTTTGAGTATTCATTTGTCCCAGAATTAGACCAATGTGCTAACGAGTCAAGCATGATGATTGAAATATTTGAAACTACAACCAACATTGTAGGAAGCGCAAGTTTCTGCTCTGGTACCACGACTACATTATATACCGAAGAGAATTATGAAACTTATGCTTGGGTTTTTAATGGGATAGCAATCAGTGTTTCTGATGAAGTAATAATTTCCGAAGGTGGAATGCTAAATCTAATCGCAACTGATTCTTCTGAATGTATAATTGAAGGTGAAATTTTAATCATGGAAAGTGAGCTTATAGATATTTCCATTGAAGTGACTCAACCGTTATGTCATGGTGATTATGGTTCAGCTGTCTTTGCACCAATTAGTGGCTCTGAGGATGATTATACTTATTCTTTCGATGGTGATTCTCTTTCGTCGGGAATATATAATGTTGTCGTTACTGATAGCTTAGGTTGTTTTGAAACTTTTGACTTTGAAGTGGTAGCGCCAGCTCCTATAGTTATAGAGCTTGTAAATAATCAGTTAATCGTTACAGGCGGCCTAGAACCTTACAACATTACAACAATTAACTCTGACAATGTTCTGTACATATCAGTTATTGATAGTAACGGTTGCGAATCTACAGCTGAGTTTATACTTTCAAGCTTGCACGAAGAAATTTATGAGAGCGTGAGGATATTCCCAAACCCAGCTACAGAATTGCTATATCTAGATTTAACGGGTGTGAATTCTAAAATGGAGTCTTTACGATTGGTTTCCTTTGAAGGTAAGTTGATTCGAGAATATGATAAGGGAGATTCTGTTTTGGATGTTTCTCAAGTGGAGAATGGGGTTTATGCGCTGCAAATAACCTTTGAAAACGGTACACGAATTAATAGGAAAGTATTTGTTGTGAGATAGTTTATGTGTTGAATGTTTGAATGCTTGAATGCTTGAATTGTTGAATTGTGGATTTGTGGATTTGGTTCATCATCCCGTGAATTTTCAATTCACTACAATGATCTACGTGTTTACTTCGTAAACCACTTGGTCAGCCCGAAAAATTGAATTTTGCTATACTGACCAACATGTTTGCTAGCCCGAGAATTTGCAATTCTCTATACTAGCCGACGTGTTTGCTTCGCAAGCCACTTGACTTCGCAAGCCACTTGGTTGATGTGTTGGACTTGTTCTGCCATTTTGAATTGGCAAATCGCTATGTCAAAAAACAATGTAACTAGACATTTATCCTTCTCAACAAAAGACATAAAAGATCATTTAGATCAGTCTTCATACCCTTCTGTTTTCCGATTCTTGATATAATTCCATTTTTTGCATTCCACTCTATCGGTCTTCCGTTGATTCTATCTGTTAACATAGAGCTGCCTTTTGTACTTGGGTATGTAAGTAATTTATTCATCAGCGTGTCTTTAAAATCATGTTGAATATCAGCACCGTCGGCAATTGCAACATTTATTCCTTCTTCAACAACCTTTTTATATAACTCTATCGTTTTTACATCCTGAAACACCTTACAAGTATCATTCATAACTGAAAGTAATCCACCCAATGAGCTACTTTCAATAATCTTCTTCCATTTCTCCGTATGGAAATCTCTAGTTTCATTAATCTCAATCCTACTTTTTTGAAATAGAGCCTTAAACTCCTTGAAGTTCTTATTTACAGATGTAAGGATTCGAGGTACATTATATTGTATATATCCACCGTTGGGGTTAATTTGAGTTGGGCAGTCAATGATGCATTCTAGTATGTTTTCTTCATCTAGATAATCAATATATGGTCTTTTTAGGTCAAGGCCATTTCGTATAACTGCTATCTTAATTTCGGGATGTATTAATTTGATAATTGACTGGATTGCACCTTCTATATGATATTCCTTTATGCAGATTATAAGCCAATCAAGCTTTTCTCTTATGTTAAAATCAGATAAAACGATTTCCCTATTTTCAATAACCCCGCTATTTTCAACTGATAACTTTTCTCTTTTAGATCTATTGAAATAGAATAATTCATTAGACTCCTGAAGTGATAACGAAAGCACACTTCCAATAGCTCCGATTCCGATTATTCCTATTTTCATTCGTGCAAGAGCTAAATCACTCAACAATCTCGTAGTCAATACCTAGTTTCCGAAGTGCTCTAAATGCAGAACTTGTGTTTTTATCTGCCAACTCAATATCTACTGGATCTCCATCTAGTATTATACCTGTGAGTTCGCTGGCCGTATAGTCGTCTACATCAACTGCGATCTCAGCTATACAACGAGAGATTGCTCTTCTATCTGGTTTTGCAGCGTCGCAAGAAAGTAAGTTTAATTTCATGATTTTTTTTTACGTAAGCGTCCAAGCGGTCAACCCGCAGAGATTCAAAGTTAATAGAATATTAGGATACTCATTTTCTCATGAGTATTCATAAAGAGATTATCTCCTTCACTATAAGATACAAAGACGCTCTATAGTTTCCAATTTAAACAACTACCATGATTTTAAGGTGGTTTTTCTTTAGAGAGAAAGACCTTAGACTTTAGATAAACTCTCCTTTGGTTTCTCCTTCGTGAGCTCCATCTTCATTCAATAGAATTATGCTTGTCATATAAATATACCAGAGAAACGATAATCATCATTTTTTCAAACATTTACAATCCATTTGCCAAAGAATATATCATGGTGGAGACTAATCCAATTAAGAAAATGAAAACAGATATCATTAACAATTTTTGTTTCCTATCAATAGTCTTCCCTAAGAAATACAAATCTTTTACCATTTCATCATAAACGGTTTCTCCATTAGTCATAATTCTTTGAATTTCGGCTTGAAATTCAGGTAGTGTTTGTTTTGCAAAATTTGCAGCGTAAAGGCTCCCTTTATACCCACTTTCATTAAATTTTTTACCAAGATATCGATGTGGTAACATACTGATTAATGCAAAAATCATTGACAACATACTAAACCTGAGCAGTATTTTAGAGCTAACCTCTATGATAGCTCTATCCGATTCTAGAGCAACATACATTGCTCCCATAATTAATGAAATCACAATGGAATTGATGGTTAGAACTATACTTGCTTTATTATCTACCATTTTTAGCAGATTATAATGATTTCGAGAAAGTGTTCTAAACAATGTTTGTACTCCTCTGGGGTCAAACATTTTTAGTTTTGCTTTTTCTTTATCAAAAGTTGGATCAAAGACTTCTTTTTTCTTTTTGTCCTTCTTTTTTTTC
>OJIO01000157.1_pt1 | contig 53788 bp, 42 predicted proteins | sample 1595621 | NCBI WGS metagenome assembly OJIO01 (sample SAMN05416776, study PRJEB24817) | seawater metagenome | isolation source: Sea water | place: Canada:Atlantic | collected 2013-07 | reverse complement strand
GAATAAATGTGCTGCTTAAACGCAGTATTTTGGACAACTGGGTTGAAAACTACCGCCCATGGCCAAACCGTGGTAGCCACACACCAGCTTGCCGTTTTCGACATAACCTAACGACAGCGGCGCACCACGATGAGGGCAAAAGTCCTCAACCGCTGCGGCAGTACCGTTCTCATCACGGAAAAACACGATATTTTCGCCACAGATCTTGCGACCCAGGGGTTTGGCTTCGATTTCATCGGGAGTACACGCAACGTACCAGGCATTTTTAATAAACATGGGAGACCTCTCTTTGTTCTTATTGGATCCAATTAAATCAAAAACGAACAATAAATCAACAAAAAATAGATGTATTTGTCATTTATGGATCCAAAAATAAAAATTAATGAAGAGCGGATGGGAAAAACCGGGTAACCCACAGGCATCCTTGATCACCCCAGCCCCGTGTTAAGATCTCTGCCAGGTACACAACGACGAGAGATCCATGGCAACAACGGGGCAGCAAGTACTGGTTACCTTGCGCAAGCAGATTGCCGACGGCCAGCTGACTGCCGGTCAACGACTGGCAGAAATTCCTACGGCAGAGGCGCTTGGTGTGTCCAGAATGCCGGTACGAATGGCATTCCGGGCGCTGGAACAGGAAGGTTTTCTGATCAAAAGCGGCCGCGGCTACACCGTCCGGGAAACCTCCTCAGAAGAAATTACCGGCGCGATTGAAGTCCGGGGCGTACTGGAAGGACTGGCGGCTCGCCAGGCGGTTGAGCGGGGATTGGATCCAGGCGTAATTGACACCCTGCGGCGTTGCCTGCAAGAAGGGGATCAACTGTTTTTGCACGGCTTATTGAGCGATAACGACTTCGATCGCTATCACGACATGAACTGCCTGTTTCATGACACCATCATCAAGGCAAGTCATAACCCGGCGGTCGCCGCCGCACTGGCGCGCAACGATCACATGCCCTTTGCCTCGGTCAAGGCACTGGCGGTGGATGCCAGTCAGCCAGAGCGAGAATTCAAACGTTTCTACTACGCGCACCTGCAACATCATGCCATCGTTGATGCCCTGTCCCAGGGACAAAGTGCCAGAGTTGAAGGGCTGATGCGAGAACACGCCAATGCCACACTCAACTATGTTGATGACCAACAACAGAACAACGCCAACGTTTGGGTTCGACGCAAAAGCCCAAGTGGTACGACACGATCATAACCATAAGCCAAAGCTGGCTGTCAGTCAGCCGTCGCACCGCACAGTAACCAGGTCTTTTTGCCCAGTTACTGAGAACACAGTCAGCCGGAAAGCGGGCCGTTGGCCCTTTACTCCCAGGCTGATACCGTCAACGATGGATGAAATGCTAGCGCGGACGATATTGTTCATAGAAATGCTTAATCACCGGATTGGCAGCGGTATAACGCTTGATTACGGTACTGATCGCCGCCGACATCTGCTCCGCCCCCAGATTGGCTACTTTCACTCCTTCACGCTTGAGCAGCGCCAGGTTATTGATCTCGGCTTCTTCCTGGCGTTGGAACCCCCAAGCTTCGGCTTCTTTGAAAGCGGTCATCACCATTTTCTGGCGATCAACCGTCAAACCGTCCCACCAGACCTTGGACGCTACGACAACCCCCGGAAACGCCATATGGTTGGTCATCGTCAGGTAGGGTGCATCACGATAGATATTCAGACCCACCAGCATATCCAGGTCGACATCGACCGCATCCAGCTGTTTATTAAGCAAAGCGGGTTGCGTATCAAGCAGTGCCAATTGCATCGGAACGGCATCTAGCGTTTGCCACCAGTCCTTGAACACCTGATCAGGAAATGAACGGATTTTCATGCCATTAAAATCGCTGACATTGGCAACAGGACGGGTTGACACCACCTGACGCATTCCTGCCAGGGCATACCCCATACCGACCAGCTGACTCGACTCCAGCCGCTGCAACATTTGTTGGGCATCGGTACCGGCCGTCGCCTTGGCGACGGCTTGAACATCTTTAAACAGATAAGGCAAATACCAGCCGCTGAAAGCGGGTTCAAGAGACGACAGACTGCCCGCCGTCAGAATCGCCAGGTGTAATTTACCGGACTGTAATTTTTTGATCGTTTCCGCCTCACCCTGCATTTTGGCCATTCTGGATGAGCGCAAACGTATCTGATCATGAGAGGCCAGCTTGAGATTATTACTCATACGATCGGAAACCTGGCTCCAGATATGGCCTGGCGGTGTCACCATTCCGATACTATAGGACTTCGCCTGAGCACCAGAAGTAGCCAAAGTCAAGCCAACCATTGCGGTTACCGGGAGCAAACAGCGGGTAATCTGGCCACATATTGCGTGTATCGAAGCAATCTTCATCGTCATAACATGTCCTGATAGGTAGAGAGCGCGTTCTCCATGAACTCTCAGATTATTTATTGGTTATTAGGGTAGCCCTAAACAATCCTGCATCCTTTTATTTATACGTTTTTAAGTATGATCAATACAATCCGAAATATCAGCAGTCATTCAGTGATCTATCACTAATATGCCCCGCCAGCAGATCCACGAACGGTAACAAAGCAAAAAAAAACAAAAAAAAAGCGGCCACAAGGGCCGCCAAGACTAGAGCTAACAGAGGAGAGCTGAAGGACAATGAAACTACTTATACTAAGAACCCCTCTCCATCCGTTGGTTCCAGTGACGTTCAAAAATAACTTTTTTTTCCCGGTACTGGCTTCTATTGATCCATTTTTCAGCCAGATCTGCCCAGCGCCTGGCTAGCTAACGCATCAGGCCAGGTAACCACAGCGACAATTCCGGCACCAGCGCAATAATGACCATGCTGATTCCCATCGCCAACAAAAATGGCAACATGGCACGGAACAGCGACATCATTGGCAGGTTGGCGGTGGTCATGGCAATGTAGAGTCCCGGCCCAACCGGAGGCGTCACCAGCCCCACCAAGGTGGCAAGGCTGATAATCACGCCGAAGTGAATCGGGTCGACACCAAAGCCAATGGCTGCGGGCAGGATTATCGGCACAATCACAATCATCACCGCGATGCTCTCCAGGAACATACCCAGGACGATGACCATGGCGTATACCAGCATCAGGAAGGCAACGGGGGATTCCGTTACACTGGTTATCCACTCCACCATCATGTCCGGCACACCTTCAAACGACAGCGCCCAGCCAAACACGGAGGCGGCAGCAATCAATCCGGTAATGGTGGCGGTGTTAATGGCAACCGAGGCAAAAATCTCACCCAGATCCCGCAGCGAGATGGTTTTGTAGACCAGCAAGCCGATCAGGAACGCCATCACTGATGCAATCGCCCCAGCTTCGGTCGGAGTCATGACCCCCATCACAATACACAGAATCACCACAATCGGGATGGTGCCAGGCAGCAAACCGTCAATCAGGTCACGCTTGACGTTCTTGCGCGCCACCGGTTCGCCCTTGGGTAATTCCTTGAACACCCCGGTCAGGAAGATGACCAGGGCAAATCCGGCAATAATCAGTATGCCGGGGAGAATACCGGCAATAAACAGATCCGAAATCGGCTGGTAGGCGACAACGCCGTAAATAATCATCAACATGGATGGCGGAATGATCGGCCCCAGCAAACCACCGGCCATGGTAACAGCGGCAGAGAATTCCTTGTTGTAGCCTTTCTCGACCATGGTTGGAATCATCAATCGGCTCATCACCGAGATCTGCGCCGTTGCCGAACCAAGAATCGATGCTGCCATGGCGTTGGTCAGCAAATTCACATAGGCCAGGCCGCCCTTGAAGCGCCCGACAAAAACGTCGGCAGCGTTCATCAGTCGTGACGTCAGGCCGCCCTTGTTCATCAACTCCCCCACCAGCATAAACAGCGGGATGGCCAGTAATCCATTCTGGCTCAATGAGCCATACAGCTGGATCGGCAAGGAGCTGACCAGCATGGTGAGATCCATTTCATAGAGAAAAACCAGCGTCCCCAGCACCAGGGTCAGAAAAATGGGCAACCCGGTCAGCAGGGCCACAAAAAAGGCAATCAGTGTGGTCATGAACGCACCTCTGGGCCATCGCCGGTGCTCTCATCTTCGACCAGTAATTGATGCATATCGATATTTTCAGGGATCAGCACTTTCACCGCCTGATGCCAGGTCATGCAATAAAATGAGAACACCAGTATCGAGTAGTTGTACCAGCGCGGTATCTGGGTGGTAGGTGAGACATCACCACGAATCTCTGGACGCTGAATCCATTCGGTGGCGAAATAACACATGATGCCCAATGTGATCAGGCCGACAATATCCAGCACACGCAGCAACACCAGCGAGCGCTGCGGTTTCAGCATGGTCAGGAGAAAGTCTACCCGCACCAGCTTGCCGCTGTAGGTCAGGTAACTGACGCCAACAAACGAAATAATAATCAGCACCTGCACTGCGACTTCTTCTGCCCAGAACAACGGGCTGTTAAAAAAGTAACGCAGGATAACCTGCGTACAGAGAATCAGCGTCAGGCCAGCTGTCAGCGCCACCATCAACCAGCGTTCACCACGACCAATCGCGTGGTCCAGCGTTTCCAGAAATTTGAGCATGAGAACCTCGAAGACCCAGCAGCGTCACGAGATGACTCCGTTGCTGCTGGTCAAACTGATAACCAAACCTCGGTCGGGGCCGAACATCTCTGTGCCGATCCAACCGACCAGGCGGTGCCTGCGGTCACTGCAGGCACCTGCGCGGCTTATTTGTTTTCGGTGTAGAACGCTTTGATATCAGCATTCGTGCTGGTGTATTTGTCAGACACCTTATTCATAACCGGCACCAATGATGCTGTATCAAAGTCGACGACCGTAACGCCTTCTTTTTTCAACAGTGCCAGATTACTGATCTCGGCTTCAGCTTGCTGTTGAAAGCCCCAGCTTTCAGCATCCTTGAACGCGGCCATCACGACTTGCTGTTGTTGTGCCCCCAGGCCGTTCCACCACTTTTGGGAGGCGACAACCACGCCGGGAAACGCCATATGATTGGTCAGTGTCAGGTAAGGTGCCTGCTGATACATTTTCAGGCCTACCACCACATCAAGATCGACATCCACGGCATTCAGCAAGTTGGTGGTCAGCGCTGGTGAGACACCGGACAACGGCATGGCTGTAGGAGCCGCTCCCATATCGGTCCAGAAATCGTTAAACACGCTGTTCGGAAACGAACGGATCTTTTTGTTGGCAAAATCGTCGACCGATCCCATTGGCTGAGTCGACAACACATGGCGCATCCCGGCGAGGGTGTAACCCAGACCAACCAGCTTGTGCGCTTCAAGTTTTTTCAGCATCGCTTGCGCTTGTGGCTTGCCTGTCGCGACTGCCGCATCGCTGACACTGTCGAACAAGCCAGGCAGGAACCAACCGGAAATAGAGGCTTCTCGATTGGATAACACGCCGGCCGTCAATACCGCCAGTTGCATGCCGCCGGACTGCAGCAAATCGATCATTTGCTGTTCACCGCCCAGTTTGGACAGTGGATAGACCTTGATCTTGGTCTTGCCCCCGGTGGTTTCTTGCAGGGTGTTATTAAAGCGTTCAGACACCTTGTTCCAGATATGACTGGGTGGCGTCACCATGCCCATACGCAAGGTATCGGCCTGGGCTGAAAAGCTAGTCGCCGTCACCAAAGTTCCAAGCACCAGGCTGGAGAGGGTATGGCGGAATGTTCTGCGAACATCGCGGAGTACGTGAGTCATGATATTGGCCTTATCGTTATTGTTGTGTTTCGATATGTCACGAGCACCCACTAGGGCACCCGCATTCGCCGGACACTGCGCCAGCAGCCGATCAGCTGACAGCTGGCACTCTGTTCAGGCGATGGTCAGGGAAATGTCGCCCACGTTGTCGATCTTGCCGGTGATCACATCACCCGCAACCACAGGGCCAACACCTTCTGGAGTACCGGTATAAATCAGGTCACCGGGCTGCAAGTGATAAAATTTGGACAGGTGGGCGATAACTTCGCGCACATTCCAGATAAGCAGTCCCAGCGTGGTTTTTTGTTTCTGCTCACCACCCACAGACAGTTCAAGGTTCCCCTCAGTAATGACACCGACATCTTCCTTGCGGTAGATCGGAGCCAATACCGCAGACTCTTCAAAATCCTTACCCAGATCCCAGGGACGACCGGTTTCGCGGGCTTTCAGCTGCAGATCGCGACGGGTCATGTCGAGACCACAGGCATAGCCGTAGATCAGTTCATCAGCGTTGTCTTCGGCCACTTCAAAACCGGCCTTGCCAATGGCAACCACAAATTCCATCTCGTAGTGGTAGTTGGCGGTTTGTGGCGGGTAAGCCACAGTGCTGCCGGACGGCACCAGGGTAGAGGCATCCTTGATAAAATAAAACGGTTCCTGGGTGCTTTTGTCGACGGTGACACCCATCTCCGCTGCGTGGGCGTGATAGTTACGCCCAACGCAGAAAATACGGTTTACCGGGAAACGGGCATCGGTGCCAACAATTTCGGCAGTGACCGGCGCTTTGGCCGGAAAAATCAGATGAGTTGTCATGGTTTCTTCTCGCTGTAAGTGCGTCATTAAATCGGGTGCAGCAGACTCTTTCGGAGTAACTCATGCGGCACATGGCGTATAGCGGGCGTTAGCAACGCCGTTAGAAAATACCCAGATACTGGTGTAACGGGCTTTCGTCGGCGCTGATCAGAAACGCTGGTTCAGTCGCGGACCGGTTCGTCAGGGTAATGTCGGTGTAACCCGGTGCGCACAGCGTGTCCTTGTTGATAAAGTCCAGCGGTTCCGCACCGGCGGATGCGTGCCCCACAACATTCATCTGACCAGCACCTTCAACCACATGGAAGACCACCGGCGTGGTGCGTTTTGGCAAGGTAATGGTTTCTCCCGGACGTAACATCAACGCGCCAAAACCAATACTGGGGAACAACGGCGTGCCATTTTCAGGATTCACATAGCTGATGCTGAGCAGACCTTCAGGGTATTCGCTGGCCATTTCGAGCAGGCAGGTACGAGTCTTGGCCCAGGGATAGCGCAGCATCGGGCTGTTACTGTCACCGCGCTGGAAGCCCATATTGGGAACCACACCGGCGGCACTGTAATCAGCAAAGGATTTGTCGCGCTCAGAGCGTTTTTGCTGCAGTTGGCCTTCCATTGCCCAGGAGCTTTCCAGACGATAGACCAGCGGCAGGTCGAGCACATCCAGCCAGACAATCGGGCCAGTACCTTCATGATGATGTTCATGCCATTTACCAGCCGGGGTCAGGATCAGGTCACCACGTTCCATCCGGCATGGCTCGCCATCGACCGTTGTAAAGGCACCTTCGCCTTCTACGATAACGCGCACCGCATTCGGGGTATGCCGATGATTCGGAGCCGTCTCGCCTGGCAGGATCAGCTGCAAGCCCAGGTAAATACTTGGGGTTGCCTGCATGTTTTCCAGACCATGACCCGGATTGGCCAGTACCAGCACACGCCGCTCGGCTTTTTCCATCGGCGTCAGTTCACCGGCTTGCAGCAGCAACGGCCGGACACTCTCGTAACTCCAGTTCAGTACCTGGGTATGACGTGTCGGTATGCGAGGTGGTAACACCGCCCGCATCGATGGCCACAACGGCACCAGATTGGTTGCAGTCAGATCATCGCGATAGCCCTGTGGCAGATCTTCAAGCTTGCCGAGTTCGTGCATGGTTCAATCCTCATGGTCTGGAGTGACAATCCTGTCATCACTCAATGTCACTTGTGCAACGCCACTGGCGTCGGAGTCTTTTGTTATTGGTCAGACATTTATATTATTGGCTGTCCGGCTGATTCGCCGGAGCCGCCTGCTGGAACGCCGGTAGCGTCTGGCAGTATTGGTAAATCGCCAGTATCCGTGTGTAGGCACTCAGATCACAGCCAAAACGCTGGGCATTGGCGACTTGCGGAATCAGGCAGACATCGGCCAGAGTCGGTTCATCACCAAAACAACAGCAGCCATGACCATATCTCGCCAGCAGCGCTTCTACTGCGTCAAACCCTTCCACCACCCAGTGGTTGTACCAGGCTTTTTTCTGTTCCTCGCTCACTCCCAGTTCTTTGCTCAGATAGCCCAGAATGCGCAGGTTGTTCAACGGGTGCATATCGCAGGCAATGGCATTGGCGACTTCCAGCACCCTGGTTTTCGCCACCAGATCCGCAGGAACCAGCCGTGACTGAGGGTATTTTTCATCAAGATAACTGAGAATGGCGAGAGACTGGGTAACCTGAGTGCCGTCGTTGTCGATCAGCAAAGGTACACTTTTGTTCGGGTTTTTTGCCACATACTCGGCGGCAAATTGCGCACCAATACGAATATTCACACCCTGATATTCAAAATCCAGGTTTTTTAATGCCAGTGCGATCCGTACCCGGTATGAGGTGGAGCTGTTAAAAAAACTGTAGAGCTGCATTTATAGTTATCTCCGGTTGCGGCCATGGCACGGCGTCAGGCAAACCGCGCCATCTCTCAAACTGTTAAAAAGATTATTGACGAGCCCTGGTAGATCGAATAATGATAGTTTTAGATAGAGCCATAACCTGAGATATATACCTTGAGAGATACATTGAGAGAGATACATTGAGCTGGACGCGGCAATTACGACTGAAACACCTGAGCCTGCTGATTGAACTATCAGAGAGTGGCAGCCTGAGTGATGTAGCCCGCACTTCCCACACCACCCAACCAGGGTTGTCGAAATGGCTGAAAGAACTGGAAGAGGATATTGGCGCACCGCTGTTTGAACGCCATTCACGCGGGCTGCGGCCCACCCCACTGGGCAGTCTGATGGTCAGTCATGCCCGGCGCATGCTGTCGGAAGTGGAACGTACGGAGCAGAACCTGCATTCGTTAATGCAGGGCGGCAACCGCATTCTCTCCATTGGCACCTCCCCGGCGTCCGCGCCAAGTTTTGTTCCTGCCGCCATAATGCGTTTTCTCAAAAGTAATCCGAATGCCCGTATCCGGGTGGAAGAAAGCACCATGAACGAAATGTTGGCCAAACTGGAATTGGGCAAGCTGGATCTGGTGGTCGGCCGGATGGACAACTACCGGCCACGTCCAGTCATTGGCAGTGCCATTCTCTATAATGAAAGGCTGCGTGTTGTCGCCCGTCCAGGTCACCCGCTCACCCGGAAAAGCAATCTGACCTGGGAAGACCTTTACCAGTACGACTGGATCGTCTGGCCCGACGGCACCCCCATCCGCAGCAAACTCGACGCCGCCCTCACCGCCGCAGGCCAAAAACCGGCGCCATTACGGATTGAATCGGCTTCACAGATCGCCAACCTCTGGATGATCAAATACAGCGATATGCTGTCGATCAGCTCCGAACGGGTGGCCATGCATTTTGAAGAACGGGGTTTGGTCGTGCCGCTGGCGATGGATATTGAGCAGTCCGGCGGGAGCGTTGGCATGTGCTGGCGTGATGAAGACAGCCAGGACGATATGATCGACCTGCTGCTGGCTTGTTTCCGCAACGAAGCCGAACGGGTCGCCGACGAATTGGGCTAGGAGCCTGTCGGACTTAGGCGTTCGTCGCGAGGGAAAGACTGGTTTGAGCGATGTTTGCGCAAATTTGAAGCGAATAGCGGTTCTATTTCACTTAACAAGAGTTTGCTCAAAAACGAGCCGGATTCAGCTTTTCCGCAGTAGAGCAGCCCTAAACCCGACAGACTCTTAGGAGGTTCTCAATGATTAAACCGAGCCTGATGAGCGCCAGCTGGTTTCAGAACAAGGTATGAGGAGTGCGGGTTAGCGAGCTCAACAAGCGACGAATAACGCCGGGTTGGAAGCAAAAGGCCTCAGACCCTTGGATCAGGGTTAACATCCCGACACTTTCCGGCTTGCAACAATGCTTGCTAAAAACAGATCTATCAATCACCAGAAGAATCAATAAGCTGGTGCCATTCTTTTGGTCCAGGCCCTTTTATGCATTCCTCATCCCGTGCGACCCCGATAGTCATGCTGCTGATTTGCGTGATCTGTTGGGGCAGTGTGTTTCCCATCTCAAAAATCCTGCTGCACTCAATATCCGGCCTGTCGCTGTTGATGTGGCGGTTTCTGATCGCGATTGCCTGTGTCATCGTCTACTTGATCGTACAGAGAAAACCCTGGCCATCACTGCGTTGGTCGCAATACCTGATTCTGGCGGCGCTTGGCGTGCTAGGTGTCGGTGGCTTCAATCTGGCGCTGTACGAAGGACTGCCCTATACCGAAGCCACCAACGGTGCCTTGATCATGGCACTCAGTCCATTGGTCACTTCCATCGCCGCCGCCGCACTGGCTCGTCGCTGGCTTTCCATCCAGCAGTGGGTCAGCCTGCTGATTGGTCTGACCGGTGTCACCCTGGTCATTACCAACGGTGATGTCATTGCCCTGCTGCAACACGGCATCAATCAGGGTGACTTGCTGATTGCTGGCGGCATGTTGTGTTGGGCTGCCTTTACCATTGCCTCTCAACGGGTCAATCACTGGTTATCACCCGTGCCGTTTACCCTGGTGACCATGACAGCCGGATGGCTCGCAGTCAGCTTTTATGGTCTGGTCATCAGGCAAGTACATCCCTGGGAAGAATTGCAGTTAATGACGCCCACCAACCTGTTGCAAATACTCCATATCAGCGTGTTTGGATCCGTGGTGGCCTACCTGTTCTGGATTCAGGGAGTGAAGGCTATTGGCGCGGCCAGCGCCTCGATGTTTTTTAACCTTGTGCCGGTATCGGCAGCCCTGATTGCCGTGGCGATGGGCGAGCAGCTTTCCGCTATTCAGGTCACCGGCATTGCTATCGCTATTGCAGGATTGAGTTTACCCAGCCTGATCCGATATTTGTGGTCTCGACGACATCGTGATGCGGTGCAGCTTTAACGGAGAGCAGGCTTTAACGGAGAGCAGGGTTTAAGGTTTAACGGGAGAAGAGCAAGAGGAAGTAAAACAGGGAGGCAAGTATGGGTTTGGAAGCGAAACAGTTAACACAAACCGACAGACATGCGTCTGTCGGTAGGCAAGACAGGAACAACGATCAGTTCAGCAGATGTACTGCCCAGAGCGTGATGCCAGGGAAGATAATCATCAGGATGACACGCAGAATATCCGACATCAGAAACGGGATAACACCCTTGAATGCTTCTGTCAGCTGCAAATCCTTGTCAAAGGATTTGATGATAAAGACGTTCATGCCAACCGGTGGCGTAATTAGCCCCACCTCAACAACAACCAACGCAATAATACCGAACCAGATCCCCAGGTCTTCCGCCGACATACCAAAATCCATAACGGCAATGATCGGATAATAGATGGGAATGGTCAGCAGAATCATCGCCAGACTGTCCATAAAACACCCCAACACCAGGTAAGTAACCAGCATGATCGCCAGTACCAGATACGGAGACAGGTCAGCTGCCAGAATCATATCAGCGCCAATGGATGGCAGCTGGGTCAGGGCAATAAAGACACTGAACAAGTCAGCACCCAACAGGATGAAAAAAATCATCGCCGTCGATACCGCTGTCTTGAGGATACTTTCACGGAAATCCGCCAGCCGCATCTTGCCGTGGGTAAAGGCCAGTATCGCAGTCAGAAAAACCCCCACCGAAGCCGCTTCTGTTGGCGTAAAGATACCCGCATAAATACCACCCAGTACAATCAGGAAGATCACGGAAATATGCCAGACGTCTTTGGTAGAACGAAACTTCTCAGCCCAGGTGGTCTTTGGGCCAGCAGGACCGGATTCTGGCTTCCAGCGAACATAAATGGCAATCGCCAGCATGTAGCCAAACGCCGCCATAAAGCCCGGCACAAATGCCGCAATAAACATTTTGGCGATGTTTTGTTCGGTCAGAACCGCAAAAATAATCAGCACCATGGACGGTGGAATCAGAATACCCAACGTACCACCTGCTGCCAGCGCTCCGGCTGCCAGACCGGCCTGATAATTATTGGCTTTCATCTCAGGCAGGGCAACCTTGCCCATGGTCGATGCAGTTGCCAGCGACGAACCACAAATAGCACCGAATGCAGCACAGCCGGAAATGGACGCCATCGCCAAACCGCCTTTCAATTGCCCCACCCAGACGTTACAGGTACGGAACAATTCACGCGTAATACCGGCACGTGTGGCCAACTCACCCATCAGCAAAAACAGCGGCACAACCGACAGGTCAAAAGTAGAAAACTTGGAGACCGGCACTGTCCCCATATAATTCAAAACGGAGTCTGGCCCGGCCAGCAGACCGTAACCCAAAGCGCCACAAGCCATCATCGACAGTGCAATAGGAATACGCATCGCCATCAGCAGCATCAGCAATACAATCATGGCAAACGCCAGTTCTACATTGGTCATTTCCCGGCTCCACGAACAAAGGTAACTACACGATCAAGACTCGTCAGGGCAACCAGGACAGATGACAACACACCGGGCACAAAAACGATCCATAACGGCAGTTCAAGAATCATGCTCTGTTCCATGTAGTCGTAGGCATCCAGTCCACCCAAGGTCAGTTGCCAAATCAGCACCACCGACACAACAAAGAAAAAAGCCTCACCGATGGTCTCCAGCAACGCCACCCAGCGGGGTGCCAGATTATTGGTGAAAATATCAACAACGACATGACCATTAGCACGGTGGCCTTCCGGTAAAAACAAAAAGACGGTGATTCCAAGACCGGCTTCCACCAATTCGTAATCGCCTTCAATTGCGGTACCAAACAGAGCGCGACCGGTGATACTGATAACCGTCATGGTTGCCAGTACCAGCATCAGAAAACCGCCCACCAGTGCAAACTGGCGGGACAGCCATGCTATACCGATACGCACCTGTTCCAGCCAGACAGGCTGATTCAGGGCTACTTCAGTCATGATCCACTAACAACCTTCTCGTATTTCGTAATCAGATTAACGGCGTTCTGATACAGCGCCGCACCATCCTTGCCATCATCCGTCATATCCGCAACCCAGTCGTCGGTCACTGGTTGCATCATGCGCTTCCAGTTTGCAGTTTCTTCCGGAGTCAGGGTGTAGAAAGGGTTATTTTCTGCGTGTGACGCGGCATACCCTGGCAGTTCGGCCAGATCCATTTCATGGCCCAGTCGACGCGCTTCATCGATACCTGAATTGTTGTCGATCACCTTTTGCAGGTCAGCGGGTAACTGCTCGTAAGCTTTTTTGTTCATAGCAAACAGAAAGAACTGAGTATACAAACCGCGCTCACCCTTGATCTCGGTATGGTTCGGTGCCAACTGCTGGATTTTCAGCGGGTTAACCACTTCAAACGGCATCACGGCAACATCAACCACGCCTTTGGACAAGGCGCTAGGCAAAGCGGGTACTGGCATAAAGACCGGTGAGCCGCCCATAATACCGAAAGCTTCGGCCATCGCCTTGTTCGGCGCTCGCATCTTCAGGCCTTCCATATCCGCTGCGTTCTTGATCAGCTTGGTACGCGAGTGCAATGCACCGGGTGCGTGGGTATGAATGGCCAGCAGGTGCACATCGCTCAGCTCATCCTGCATTTCAGTCTCAGCGTATTCTTGCAGCGCCATACTGGTTGCTTCCGCACTGGCGGGCATGAACGGCAGTTCAAAGGCACCGGCTTTCGGGAAACGACCCGGTGTATAACCACCTACCGTCCAGACGATATCGGCGACGCCTTTACGCGCCTGATCAAACAACTGCGGAGGCTTGCCACCCAGCTGCATGGCAGGATAGATATCGATCTTGATACGACCATGAGACTCTGCCATCACCTTGTCTGCCCACGGCACCATCATTTTTTGATGAGTGGCGGACAACGGGGTCAGAAAGTGATGCAGCTTAAAGGTAAATTCAGGTTCAGCAGCCTGGGTGTTCAATGCAGCCATACCTGCGACAGTAAGGCTTAGCGTCAGGAACAGGTTTTTCAATTTCATTGTTTTACACCTTGTTATTTTTATCGGTCAGACTTTGCCAGCGGCAAAATCCCCGAAGGCAAAATCATGCAACCTAAGAACTGTTATAAGTTTCAACAGACTTTTTTGTATTGAAGTGATTCACCTGAATTGCCACCAGCACAGTCACTGGCCACTGGAAATCCAAGGCAGCAAAACAGCAATTAGAATCGACAACCGCAAGCTAGCATCCCAGCCGCCTTGCTGGTAATTAAATAAGCATAGGAACCATTCGTTTTTTGCATAGATACATGCCAATCCAGCTATAAAGTCACGCTCCAAGCGCCATCGCCAGATGGGTCTGATGCCCAGAAAAGCCCAGCAAAAGCAGTTTTTTTTGCGACAAAAGAACCCTTCCAGCACTTGCGATAGCAATAAGAACTGCTTCACTGACTATAGTAAATAAAATCACATTCTGCCCCAATCCTTGCTCTTTGCTATAGCAAAAACAAATAGCCTACTGATGAAATTGGAATGGCAGTTTGGTAGCACGAGCAAATACGTTACAGGCATACTTCCATGCAGAAAAAGAATACTGGCCACGCACTTCAGCGCCAGCTCAAGAATGAGTCCGACGACAAGCATGTTATTTAAGTACCAGCAAGCTGATGACAATCAAAGGGACTCACCCAAAACGGTAACAGAGGAAATCCATGCCTGACGCATCGCTATCCATTTCAGCTTCCCTGGCACTGGTACCTAGCCCTGAGCGAGTGAGCAAGCCCCAGCTGGAATGGCGCATGGAAAATCGCGCAGGTACTGCCCTTTTTATTCGTCCGGCCGAAAGTAATCCCCTTGCGGACACTCCGACACTGTTTCGAAACGACCGCAACTTGTTCGGCAAGCTGATGCTTTCCGAGCTGCATTTTGCTCACGAGACCCCACTGGTCTGCCATACCAGCGAGGACAGCTATTTTTTACTACTGGTAATGAGCGGCAGTTGTGACTATCACACCCTGACAGGGCAACAACAACTCACCCCCGGCGCAGTGTTATTGCTGAACCCGGGTGACAAACTGCCGGTTTGTTATCAGGCGGATTGTCATGTCACGACACTATCCATTCCGCAGCAAGAGTTACTGAATGCTGCGGTTGTCATGGGCTGCGCTCATTCCAGTATGGAAATCGACTTTCTGCTCCCGGAAACCGGCGCTGTCTTGCCTGAGGCGCTTTACCATATTATTCGTTCCATGTGGGCCTCAGCGACCAGGCCCATCACCGAGGCAACCCGCCAGTGCTACGAGCAACTGCTGTACGATGCCCTGATGAACAGTTTTACCACCCGAGTGGTGCAACCAGGTCTGGCACAGGTCAGTAAGCACCCACAAATAGAACAGGTGCGACATCGGGTAATACAACACATCACGGAAGACTTTGATGTCCGAGAAATTGCTGCGGTATGCAAGGTCAGTGTAAAAACACTCTACAACCTGTTTAATCGTGAGCTGGGGGTTACACCCTCTGTTTTTATTCGCAATTGTAAACTCGAAGCGGCGTACGCCAATATTCAGCAGCACCCGGAACACAACATCACTCATATCGCTACACGTTACGGCTTTACCAATCTCAGCCGTTTTTCCGCCTATTACCGGGAACGCTACGGCGAATCACCGTCGGATACATTACGCAAGCGGCGCCAGCAACAGGCCACAAGCTGACCTCGTCGATCATCGACAGACATCGTCCCAGAACGACAGCCACAAAAAAACCGGGCGAACCCGGTTTTTCTTGTTGTCACAGGGAGAGCTGTCGCAACCCTGCTTGCAGAACAACAATATCAAGCGAACCTATCAGGTACTGCCACAGTCAGGCCGGATAGCACACCACGACAGGTGCTATCCAAACCAGGCATGATCAGAACTTGTAGATTGCCATCACTTCCAGCTGCTTGCCTTTCGGACGCAGGTTCGGAAACGCTGAGGTGCTTAGGGGGGTATTCAATGTATCAACATCCTGCTTGCGGAATTCGATACCCAGATCCAGACCTTTGGTGTAATTGTAGATCACGTTGGCATTCATGGCATTCAACTCACTGTCTGCCGTGTCGTCAACGCCGATGTGGGCCATACGAATAGTCGCTGTCGTCTTGGTGTCAAACTTGTATGCAACCGCTGCGGTGTAGCCGGTTTGCTGTACCAGCTCGCCATCCTGAGCATCGGAGTTTTTCGGACCACCGTAGGCACCATTCACACCAAAGCCTGAGAACACACCCAAGCCCTTACCTGTGTAGGCACTGCCGTACAGCGTCACGTCACCCAGACCCAGCTTACCGGCAAACGAAGCACCGCCACCAAAAACAGAGTTTTCACGGTCGTTATTGGAACCGTCACCCTGAGCGACATCGCGGCCGACAGCCGCTACAGTAAAGCCAGAACCACCTTCAAAACGCTGGGTATAGGCAGCCACCATATCCGGGAAGCCGGCACCTGTGTTAACCGGATCCTGCAAGCTGATACGGATTGGACCAGAGGTGTAATGCATCACCAGGTTCGAACGGACAGTACCGCCGTTACCACCAATCGTACCAAGACCAAGACCCCAGAAGTTAATCTGGGCAGCATCCATTGGAGCAGTAGCGAAGAACGCACCATTCCAAGTCTGACCAAGGGTTACCTTGTCAATTTGCATATAGGCGTGACGCAAACGCCAGTCATAAGTTGAAGAGTTGAAATAACCGCCGTAAAAGTCACCCTCAATAAAGGTCGTGATTTTATGGCCATCGACTTCACGTTCGGTCTTGAAGTTCAAACGAGACTGACGGGCGGTCGCATCAAAAGTGTTGGTTACGCCGTTGGCTGCATCAGCATCCGGACGGTTGAATACGCCCTCGGCCTTGATGTAGCCACCCACGCTGTATTTGACGCCATTCATTTCAGCGACCTGACCTGCACCAGCAGCGGATGCAAGAACGGATGATGCAATGGCCAGAGCCAGTGTATGCTTCTTCATTTTTACGCCTTTTTATTTATTGTTTTGGTCTTATAACAGTAGTCCAACGGTTGCTCTCCTGTGAAACGACCGCCGGTTAATTCAGCCACACAAGTGTCGTACAGCACCAGAAGAAAGGCTGTACATATATTGAAAACGACATACGCTATGTGTAAAAAGCCATAGAATTGTTACACATTTCCATAACTTTTTGAGATACCAGAGATTTATCCCGTCGATTCATGGTCACAGCTGGTTGCTTTTTGTTCAACAACAACCCAGCACCTGTTCGCACTATTTCTTCCCACCTCAGCAGATGCCTGTTGCAAAACAGACGGGCAGCTATCCACGCCTGGCTGACTATTTGTCCGTTGTAGAAAAAGTACCAGCGATAGCCGCTATCCTCCATTCAGAATCAGATCGAATTTGCTCATCATGGAATGGATACCAGACACCACTCAGCCGAGGCAAACATGAAAACTATAACAACTCAGGTAGCCATTATTGGTTCAGGCCCATCCGGCTTGCTGCTAGGTCAGCTGCTGAACACACAGGGTATTTCCAACGTTATTCTGGATCGCGTCGACGGCGACTATATTCTGGGCCGAATCCGCGCCGGTATTCTGGAACAGGGTTTTGTTGATCTGGTGCGAGAAGCCGGTGTAGCGGAGCGGATGGACAACGAAGGCCATGTACACGAAGGTTTCGAACTGTCGATGAACGGTGAACGTACCCGCATCGACCTGAAAACACTGACCGGTGGCGACACCGTCATGTGTTATGGCCAGGTCGAAATCACCCGTGACCTGATGGACGCACGTCAGGCAGCTGAGCTGCCAACCTATTACAACGCTGAAAAAGTGACCCCGCATGAGGTCAAGAGCGACAGTCCTTATGTCACTTTTGTACACGACGGTGAAGAATATCGTCTCGACTGCGACTACATTGCTGGCTGCGACGGCTTCCACGGCGTGTCGCGCCAGACCATTCCTGCCGAGATCCGCACCGAACACGAACGGGTGTATCCATTCGGCTGGCTCGGCTTTATGGCCGATGTACCACCCTGCAACCACGAATTGATTTATGCCATGAGCGATCATGGTTTTGCCCTGGCGAGCCAGCGTTCTGCCACCCGCTCACGCTACTATTTGCAGGTGCCATTAACCGATAAAATCGAAGACTGGAGCGATGAACGTTTCTGGGATGAGCTGAAAAAGCGTCTGCCAGCGGACGTAGCGGCCACCATGGAGACCGGCCCGAGCATCGAAAAAAGCATCGCCCCCCTGCGTTCGTTCGTTTGTGAACCCATGCAATATGGCAACCTGTTTCTGGTCGGCGATGCCGCCCACATTGTGCCGCCAACCGGAGCCAAAGGCCTGAATCTGGCGGCCTCGGATGTCGCGACGCTCTTCAAGATCATGACCCGCGTTTACAAGGAAGGCGATAAGGAATGTATCAGCCAGTACTCTGACATTGCCCTGCGTCGAGTGTGGAACGGTGAGCGTTTCAGCTGGTGGATGACCAGCATGATGCACGACTTTGGCGACGACCTCTCCGGCGGTAACAACATGGAACCGCTGATGTACAAACGTTTTATGGAATCCGAATTGAACTACTATCTGGGCTCCGAGAACGGTCGCAAAGTCATTGCCGAGCAATACGTCGGCCTGCCTTACGAAGATCTGAAGTAACTGCATGAGTCCGCAATAGCCACAACCACAGGTAAACAAGAAGCAGGTTTGGCCTGCTTCTTGTTTTTTTAAGGACTCTTATTCTCTACGGTATTGCAGCGGAAATGGTCAGCGGCGATTAGTGCCAGACCGGAGCGGCAAAAAAAGACCCCAAATGTGGCCGCATGCGACATAAACGCTGCTCCAGCACGGGCCATTCCAGCAACAGCAGATCTCTTGCCAAAGACACATTCACACGCTGGGTTGGTGTGCTGGCCTCGAGCAGATGGGCCGCGACCAGTTCAGCACAGCGGCTCAATTTGACCAGTGCCATTTCGGCTCGTCCCGCTTCCAGGTACGCATCCACCAGGTTCAGTAACGGTGTGACCACCGCCAGTAATGACTGCTCTGACAAGCGTTCAGGGCCAGCGTCAAGTTCGGCGTAACCAAGATTTAATGCCTGATGAAAGTCGTCGCAAGCTTGCTGCGGATTCCCGGACAGTAATGCTCTGCGCCCGGATTCAATCCAGTCGCACCAGCCAGCCGGCATGTCCAACCCGGCCAGGTGATAGCAGGATACCCTAGCCATCATGTCCTCCCGTGGTGAGAGACAATCAGATGCCTCCTTGTGTCAACTTGGCCGGATCGAGCAAGCGTTCCAGCTCCTCGCGTGAGAGATTGGTTCGCTCATCCGCAACATCCAGTACCGGTCGTTTTTCCTGATAGGCTTGTTTGGCAATGTCGGCCGCTTTCATGTAACCCACTATCGGATTCAACGCCGTTACCAAAATCGGATTACGCGCCAGTGCCTGCTGCAAGTTGGCTTCATTGACCGTAAAAGTGGCGATGGCCTTGTCGGCCAACAACTGTGATGCATTGGTCGCCAGCTCAATACTGCCCAACAAATTAAACGCAATCAGCGGCAACATCACATTCAGCTCAAAATTGCCTGACTGGCCACCGATGGTGATCGCGGTATCGTTACCGATGATCTGCGCCGCGACCATAGCCGTTGCTTCCGGTATCACCGGATTTACCTTGCCAGGCATGATCGATGATCCCGGTTGCAAGGCTTCCAGCTCAATTTCTCCTAATCCCGCCAGAGGGCCAGAATTCATCCAGCGTAAATCATTAGCGATTTTCATTAGGGCCACTGCCAGGGTTTTTAACGACCCCGAGGTTTGCACCGCCACATCTTGAGAGCTGATCAGCATAAACAGATCCGGGCCAGGCTGAAACGGCAAGCCGGTCAGCTTGCTCAACTCATGATTAAACAACTCGGCAAATTCCGGGTGGGCATTAATCCCGGTACCCACCGCCGTGCCACCTTGAGCCAGGCGTAATAACTGGGTCAGCTGATGATCCAGATTCTTGCGACAACTGCGAATTTGCTCAGCCCAGGCTCCCAGACTCTGGCTCAGACGGATGGGCATGGCGTCCATCAGATGAGTACGTCCGGTTTTGATACAACCGTCCACGGTGGTGGCCTTTTCTCGAATCACCCGCTGCAGGTGATCCAGCGCCGGGATCAATTCGTCACTGAGAGTCACCGCCGCACTGATGTGGATGGTGCTCGGAATAATATCGTTGCTGCTTTGCCCGCAGTTAACGTGGTCGTTGGCACTCACTTCCCGCCCCAGTGATCGGCTGGCGAGGGTCGCAATGACTTCGTTGGCGTTCATATTGGTACTGGTGCCCGAGCCAGTCTGGAACACATCCACCGGGAAGTGCGTCATCAAGTCATCATCTGCCAGCAATTGATCAACGGCCGCGACTATCGCTTCTGCCACCTCGGTTTCCAGCATACCCAACTGACTATTGGCTCTGGCGGCAGCCGACTTGGCCAGCAGCAAAGAAATCACAAAGGGTGCAGGCAGGCTGCGGCCACTGATCGGGAAGTTATTGATTGCCCGCTGGGTCTGCGCTCCCCAAAGTGCCTCTTCCGGCACTTGCAATTCACCCATACTGTCTTTAACGGTACGAAAACTCATGCTGTTCTCCTCTGCTTATGGCTCGACTAATCAGGCTTCGCTGACGGATGACATTACCCGTCAACCCGCCGAATACTCCAGGCTATAACTGGCAATCGTACGTAACTGCCACTGCAACCGATTCACCGAACGGCGCTGATGTGGCTTGGTCGCAATCGACGACAGGCCATTCAACGGATGATGGCTGTAATCCATACACAGCTGCCTCCAGCTCTCTGGCACCAGTTCATCAGCAATGGCTTCCAGCAACAAATCGTACTCACGCCGGTAGATCCGCCGTCTGACACAGTTGCAGCTACGCGGAAAAACCAGCTCTTCCAGCACCAGCCAACGCTGAATACAGTGTGGGCTATCGGGTTGCTCTCCATATCGCACGGCATGGCGCATAGCGATCAGATCCAGGTAGTTATCCATTGCTTGTTGACTGGCCATTACGTGCTCCTGTAGCGGGTTCGGACAGATGTCCGCTGGTGAGTTCCCTTGCCCAACGGCAGTCCAGTGACAGTTTAACGGCAGCAGGATTGGCAAACAGGAACAAAGAATGATGAATCCATGGTTGATTTATTAATGATAATGATTAGCATTTAATAAAACGTCAACCCAATATCCATCATCGGACTATCAAAGTTCTGAATCTGCAGCGAGAAAGCCACTATGAGCAACCACACGATCCGCACCGGTATTATTTTCGGTACCGACACCGGCAACACGGAAGACATTGCCAACCGCATTTCCGAACAGCTCAAGCAATATGATATCGAGGCCGACATTCACAACATCAGCGACACCAGCCCGGAGCAGTTCAGCCACTACGATTTATTGATTCTGGGGATTCCCACCTGGGATTTTGGCGGTATTCAAGGCGACTGGGACGATTTTGAAAGCGCTTTGCAACCGCTGGATTTAACTCGGCAAGTGATTGCGCTCTACGGACTTGGCGACCAATTTGGCTACGGTGACTATTTTGTGGATGCCATGGGCTGGCTGTACAATCATTTGAAGCACTCTGGCGCTCAGTTTGTGGGTTACTGGCCCACCAGTGGCTATGAATTTGATGCCTCGCTGGCGACGCTGGAAGACGGCAGGTTGTTCTGCGGACTGGCGATTGATGAAGACCAGCAATTCGAACTCACCGACGAGCGGGTTAATCGTTGGGTCAGTCAGATTGTGAGCGAACACCGTCAATGGGCTGATGATATGGCCGAAGCCGGATAAGCAGCAGGCTGAACAGACCCTAATAGCGAGCCAGAGGGGAAATTTCTTCCCCTGCTGGCGACCCATTTGCTGTCCCGTCTCAGTGCTCTCCCGGTGCTCACTTGTGACCGGCTATATCCCTCTCAAGAAAACCAACAGAGCCTGTTGATCTTCCTCGGCTAATATCTCCCAGGCTTCACGCGACGCTGACGATTCCCCGCCATGCCATTGAATCGCCTCTGGCAGTGTCCGGGCACGCCCATCATGCAAAAACCGTGAATTTCCGATACCTTCTATCAGCCCCAGCCCCCACAGTGGTGGCGTTTTCCATTCGCGGCCATTGGCGTTCCCCTCCTGTACACCATCGCTCAATTCAGCGCCCATATCGTGTAACAGCAAGTCGGTATAGGCATAGATCGTTTGCTGATTCAGCGTCTCGAACAGTGACTGGTTGCCGGTGGTCAGCATCGGGCGATGACAGTTGTCGCAGCCAATTTGCTCGAACAGGTCGGCACCAAGATCAAATTGCGTCTGGTCGGTAATTCGGCGTTCATACACCGCCAGCAGCGTCAGAAAGTCATTAATGGCATTCAGACTGTCCAATGAGACTTCCGGGTCACCGCCGCTAGGCTGATCCGCGCAAATCGACTGGTATGCGGTACAGGGTTCTGCCGGATTAAGCGCTGTTGTCAGCCCCATGTCCTGATGCAGGGCCGCAGCGCTCTGACCACGCAATGTGCATTGCATTGCCTTCCAGCCAAATCGACCAACACAGCTAACGCCTTCACGCTCGATCCAATGTGCGCGGCCGGAGATTCCGTCCTGATCCTGATCGTCCGGGTCGTGCCACTCCAGAATCTGGGCTTCCGGTATCTGTTGTAACAGGCCGACACCGGTCAACTGTGGTGACAGGCGAGGCCCAAGATGGACACCATCGTCCAATGATCGGTCAGTCTCAGACAACTGAAATTGTGGGCGCCCCAAGCCAACATCCTGCCAGGTAACCCGCCCTTCTGGCACATCGACTGTCGCTGCCGTTTGCAGCTGGCCACCCAAACGAGCGTCTGGCTGTCCATCCGCAGTACCAAGCCGGAACAAAATACCGGGGGAGGTTGTGCCATCGTCATTCAGACTGGCGGCACGGCCAGAGACGAGATGACAATCCGCACAGGCATCAGCGATAAACAACGGCCCCAATCCATCGAGCAGCGTCCGGCTACCTGGCGCAGCGGTCCAGTTGGCAACAAACAGCTCTCGCCCCTGGGAAACTGTCGGAGCTGAGCCAAGATCCAGATCTGGTATAAATTGCAGAAAGGCCATATCGTCCCTGAATGCCACCGTTGCACTGCCACCCACCGCTTGCCACTCCCGTGGCTCTGATTGCTCGGGAGGTGTGACTGCGACCGTATCACTGTTTCGAGACGGCTGCTCGGAGCCACAGCCACTAAGGCCTGTCACGGCCAGGCCAACGAATAAAATGGCCGCCCATCGGGCGACCACCTGATTCCGGTTTGTCGGGAATAATCGTCTTGTCATGGCTGAATAGAGGACATCACCAGGGTTGGCACCCGATACGTCCAACGGTCGATGGTACCGTCACCACCGCCAAGCGAGCCCTGAAAACTCCATCCCCAAGAGAACACACTGCCATCCTGACGCATTCCAATGGTGTGCAAGGCACCATTACCGAGATCCACGACCTGATCGAAGCCGAACACTGACGACGATGGGAATGTCACATCACCATCCTGTTCCAGCCCTAATGTGCCGAGCATATTTTGTCCCCACGGGTACACCAGGCCATCCTGACGTTCGGCAAAGCTCTGGTTACCATTGGCCCAGACAGCTACCGCATCATCAAACCAGGGCAGTTTTTTGGGGCTGGTCACTTCTCGAGGCCATTCAGGGTCTTCATTATCACTATCGTACAAGCCGATCTGGCTGCTGTAATTCAGTCCCCAACCATACACCGCACCGCTGCGGGCAATGGCCAGAACATGGCCTTTGCCTGCTACAACCGCTTCGATGGGTTCGTCAATACTGACTTCCATGGGGGTCGGATGAGCATCTGTATCTTCAGTTCCCAGCCCCAATTGGCCAGAGTTATTTTGCCCCCAACTCCAGACTCGGCCATCACGATCAACGGCCAGGGAGAAAGAAGCCCCCGACGCAATCTGAACGATATTACTGACATTCGGCTTGACCGCTATATCCCGATCCTCCGTTGTGCCATCACCCAGCTGGCCATACCGGTTATTGCCAAAGGCTGATACGGTGCCGTCCTGATGCAAAACCAGCGTCTGGTTATACCCTCGCGTTACGGCAACGGCATCGGTGATACCGATGACCTGAAGTGGTATAGAGGAATCATCTTCATTCAGGGTATCGGAGCCGGTTAGCCCTTGTCCCAACTGGCCATCACCACCATTGCCCCAAGTCCATACCGTGCCGTCGTCTGCCAATGCAGCGGAGGTATTCTGACCAAATGCCAGAGAAATAAAGCTCGGCTCCACGGTCATTCTGAGCGGTGCAAACGGATGCTCATCAATATTCAGGTCTTTACTCGGATCTGAGACAAAACCGAGCCCCGTTTGGCCATAATTATTACGACCCCAGGTGTAGGTGCCATCCGGGCGAATGGCACCAGAGTGAGCATTACCGCCCATCACCTGCTTACCCAAATAGGCCGTATGGGTTGCCGAGGTGCTGTTACCCGCCATATCGGTTGCCGTCACCTGATAACTATTGCTGCCCGGAACCATCACCATACGGGCCAGATACTGGCCATCGACCTCTTCCGCAATCACGGTCTGATCGTCCATTACCACGCTCACCGAAGCTACCGACTGATTATCGGCAGCATCAATACGCACGGTGGTGGTGAGTGCCTGGGTTGCATGGCCACTGGACGGAAAGACGAATGTCAGCTCCGGGGGCTGAGTATCGAGAACGATCGTGCGAATGTCTGTATAGGCATTACCTGCCGTATCCGTGGCGGTGATTTCCACCCGGTTTTCACCCTCGGTCAGGGTCAGGTCAGCAGAAAAACGGTCACCATCAAAAGCGGCAGCCATTGTTTGCCCGCCATAAAGCACGGAGACCGAGCGGATAGCCTCGTTATCCGTCATATTGCCTTCAATCGTAATTGCAGCAGAAGACACATTGGACTGATCAGCTGGTGTGATATTAAACACTTCAGGTTGTTCGGTGTCCTGCGGTGAGCTGGAGTCGGAATCTGACCCACAGCCCGCCAGTGCCAGAGAGGCCAGAAAAACCGGGTAATAAAGACGATTCATTACGTCCCTCCAATATTGATTGATTTATCATTAGAATGGAAAACGCAATCGTACCTCTCTTTACTTTTTAATACAAATCATTATCATTTGATTTAAGATTTGAAATGAGAAACTCTGACGCCCGAGCCAATCGCCAACAACTACCCCGGTAAATACACTTATTCAGACTCAAACTGAGAGATGGCTGGTGCAATAGTAAAAAGGTGCCGCTAAAAATGTAGCGAGCGACGAAAGAACAAGGCAACAATCAACGATAATGCGCACGCCCACACGGATGCAGGCGTTAAAGTGACGCAGGAAGCCGAGTTTATAAGTGCTAAATGAACATATTGAATCGATTTTTAATCGCCGTTATTTCGAGGCAGTCATGTACCTGGCGATCAGGTTTGACTACACCCGCTGGACAAATTGGTCACGAAGGGAAAGGGATTTACTCTGCTGCTTAACCACGTACTTCGTCGTTATCCAGTGCCGCCGCCGCACCGAGCAGGCCGGGGTTTTCGGCGAGACAAAGCCATACCGGCACATCGGCCAAGTATTGAGCAAAACGTCCCTTGTTGACCATGGCCGCGTGGAAGCCACTGGCCAGGAACAGGTCGTGCACTCGTGGCAAAATACCACCACACACGTACACTCCCCCACGGGCACCCAGAGTGAGTGCCTGATCTCCGGTGACCGCACCCAGTATGGCAAAAAAACGGTTCAGGGCGCGGCGACCTAACGAGTGCTCGTCTGCTTGTGCCTGAGCGGTGATTGCCACCGGGCTGCGACACACCGCCGCCAAACCTTCGATATCAGCCATCACCTGATACAGTTCCAGCAGGCCCTGACCAGACAAAATACGTTCCACCGATACCCGAGCGTAGCGTTTTTGCAGGCCTTGCAGGATAGCGCTTTCTTCCGCATTGGTCGGCGCAAAGCTGACATGACCCCCTTCCCCAGACAGCGGCACCCAGCCATCGCGAACAGGCATCAGGCCAGAGACCCCGAGGCCGGTGCCGGGGCCAATCACCAACCGGGCGGCACGCTCCGCTGAATAAAGACCGGAATCACCACGATGGACGTCAAGCAGTTCATGAGGTTGCAGGTGAAGCATGCCTAATGCCATGGCAGTGAAGTCGTTCACCAGTTTGAGCTGCTTCAGCCCCAGATGGTTCATCAGCTGCTGACGGCGGAACAACCAGTGATTGTTGGTCATATCGATATCGTCGCCATCAACCGGACAAGCCAGCGCCAGACAAGCCCGGTAAATACCGCTTGCTCCTACCTGTTCGGCGTAACGATGAATCGCCGCTTCGATACCGGGAAAGTCAGCGGTAGCCAGCGTGACAATATTGGTCAGTTCAACCGTACCGGGCTTCACCAGGGCAAAACGGGCGTTAGTGCCACCAATGTCTCCCACTAGCACCCGCTCTCCCTGAACGGCTGTTACTCCACTACTGCTGACGGCTCGAGTCATGCTTCGATCTCGGAATTACGGCCAGCTTCGGAACTGTCACCAAGCAGTTGCTGTGGCACCAGGTCGGCATCGGTTATAAAGCTGAATACCGTTGCGCCGCGCTCGGCTTCATTCACCTGGCTGCGCATTGGGCCAAACAATTCACGCCCCATACCCAGGCTGTGTTGCTTAACCACGGCGGGTTCTGACGCCGGGCGCTGCAACCAGCTGGCGTTGTCAGCCAACAGCTGCAGCTCGCCAGTGCTCGCATTCAACCGAATGATGTCGCCGTCTTGCACACAGGCCAGCGGCCCGCCCAGGCGTGCTTCAGGCCACACATGAATAGCCGCCGGGACTTTACCGGAGGCACCGGACATACGGCCATCAGTGACCAGCGCGACCTTGAATCCCTTGTCTTGCAGGGTGCCCAGATAGGGCGTGAGTTTGTGCAGCTCCGGCATACCAATGGCGTTTGGCCCCTGATAGCGCACTACCGCAATAAAATCTTTTTCCAGCTCGCCGCGCTTGAAGGCATCGGCGAGGTCATCCTGGTCGTTAAAGACGATGGCGGGCGCTTCAACCACCCGGTGTTCTTCGGCCACAGCAGATACTTTGATCACCCCACGACCGAGGTTGCCGCGTAATAATTTCAGCCCGCCGTTGGTTGAGAACGGAGCAGAGGCAGGACGCAGAACCTTATCGTCGAGCGAGGTTGCCGTGCCTTCACGCCAGACCAGTTTGCCGTCTTGCAGGAATGGCTCTTGGGTATAAAGGGACAAACCGTGCCCCATAATCGTCATCACGTCGTTGTGCAGGTAACCAGCACCCAGCAATTCACGGACGATATAACCCACACCACCTGCTGCGTGGAAATGGTTGATATCAGCTTCGCCGTTGGGATAAACACGGGCAATCAGAGGCACGACGTCAGACAAATCAGAAAAATCCTGCCAGTCAATAATCACCCCGGCCGCCGCCGCAATGGCAATAATGTGCATGGTGTGGTTGGTGGAACCGCCAGTGGCCAGCAAAGCCACGATACCGTTCACCAGGGATTTTTCGTCAACGATTTCGTACATCGGCGTAAACCGGCCGTTTTGGGCGGTCAGGCGCACCGCTTGTTGCGCCGCGTAGCGAGTCAGTTGTTCACGCAATTCGGTGCCCGGATTCACGAAAGAAGACCCCGGCAAGTGCAAACCCATCATCTCGACCATCATCTGGTTGGAGTTGGCCGTGCCATAAAACGTACAGGTGCCAGCGCTGTGGTAAGAATCCGACTCGCATTGCAGCAATTCATCACGGCCAATTTTACCTTGAGCGTACTCCTGGCGAATGCGAGCTTTTTCCTTGTTTGGCAAACCGGATGGCATTGGCCCAGCCGGAACAAACACGGTGGGCAAATGGCCAAAGCGCAGCGCCCCCATTAGCAAGCCCGGCACAATTTTGTCACACACGCCAAGGTAGAGAGCAGCATCAAACATGTTGTGCGACAGTGACACCGCCGTCGCCATGGCAATCACGTCGCGACTGAACAGCGACAATTCCATACCCGGCTGGCCCTGGGTCACACCGTCGCACATGGCTGGCACACCACCGGCAAATTGGGCCACCGAGCCGACGTCGCGAATTGCTTCACGAATCTGATTCGGATAGGACTCAAATGGCTGGTGAGCAGACAACATGTCGTTGTAGGCCGACACCATGGCCACATTGACCTGGTTGACCATTTTCAGCACATCCTTGTCGTGCGGGTTACAAGCGGCAAAACCATGTGCCAGGTTGCCACAGGACAAGGTTCCCCGATGTACGCCCTGCTCTTCGGCCGCTTTCATTTGTAACAGATAGGCACGACGAGTGGATTGGCTACGCTTGATAATGCGCTGGGTTACCTGCTCAACGACGGGATGCATAACGCCTCCAAAAACGGTTCATTAAATTGTTGTAGTTGTCTGCTGCCTGTCTTTCAGACTGGTTTGATTCGATTAAAGCACGTTGCTGGATCCTCAAACACCCACGACACCCGCTAGCTGGCCGCTGTGTTCAAGACAAACCGCTGACATATTCACAAAGCGCCCATTCACCCGTATTAGCACATTCTGGCAGTAAGGATGTTAGTGATTTTTACCGCTGGCGATGGGTATTATCGAATTTTTCATTTTAATGGCGGATCATCGCATGCTGGCGGGCCAGCACAGGATCACCACGCCAAACGGGGCAGCCTGGCGAATTCATCCGTTACCCAGGCAGAAAAATTAGCGTTCGGAACTGGCAGAATGGTCGCCACAGTCCTATAGTTTTCGCTATATCTAACCGATGGGAGCCAGACCGATGCTGGGCATGATTTTTACCGAACTGGTAGAAATGGTCGAAGATACTTTCTCGCCAGAGCTGGCAGATGAAATTCTGACGGCCGCCAATCTTCCGAATGGCGGGGCCTACACTGCGGTTGGCTATTATAATGCCGAAGAAATCCTGTCGCTGGTAACGCTGTTATCCGAAAAAACCGGCACTCCGGTTCCCGATCTGGTACAAGCCTTCGGTCGTTATTTGTTCAACTCATTTACCCGCAGCCATGCTGAACTATTGGCCAACAAGCACTCCTTGTTTGACCTGCTGGCGACACTCGATAACGATATTCATAAAGAAGTACTCAAGCTTTACTCGGAAGCCACGCTGCCGACTTTCCGGGTAATGTCCCAATCAAGAGACTGTATGGAGCTGGAATATCGATCCAAAAATCATCTGGAGCCACTGGCTATTGGGCTGATCGAAGGCGCAGGAAACTATTTTGGCCACCAGCAACTGATCATCAGCCAGCAACCTGATCCTGGCTCCAACGATGCTACCGTATTCCGTGTCCAAATCTGATCTCAACGTCGAGGCACCAACCCTTTCGGATCCGGCCGCTGTGCTGGAACGCCGGATACAACGGGAACGTGCCGCTCGTAAAGAAGCCGAGCGTTTACTGACAGAAAAGTCGGTCGAGTTGTACGAAGCCCTGCAACTGGGTGCCCGTGACCGTCACAAACTGGAACTGGCACTGTGGGCGGGTAATGAATCCATCTGGGACTGGGATGCCGAACATCAGATTTACGAACTGCAGGGCTTTCCAGAAGATGCCGCCAATGCGACCCGCAGCTGGGGTAATACCGGCCAGGTCATACGCCGGGTGCACCCAGATGACCAGGAAACCTTGCGCACCAACTGGCACCTGCTTCTATCTGACAGTATCAATACCCTGGATATTGTCGTGCGCTACCGGCCACCTTCCTGCCCAACCCGCATCCAGAGCCGGGAAGATGCCATCGCTTTGGCCCAATCGCCACATCCGGACAGCCACAAAAACAACCAGAGCATCGATAATCCAGAGTCCTGGTGCTGGCTTCATTGTCGGGGACGCGTCGTAGAACACGATAAGGAAGGCTTCCCTTCCCGTATTACCGGAACCGTTCGAGACGTCACCAACCATCATCACATGCAGGAATCGTTCCGGCTGATGGCGCGGGCCTTTTCCAGCACCCTCGATGCCATGCTGATTATCGATCACCACGGCAGTATTATTGAGGCCAACCAAGCCTTTTACTCACTATTCCGACTCACAGAAGGCAGCGTCGGACAGCGATCATTAAACGACTTTATCTGTGCCGATGAAGTAGCTGACCGCTCCCCTGCAGCACAGGGTAACCAGACATTCCGGTCCACCATGCACGCGGATTTTATGCCGGCGTTACCCCTGGAAGTGTCGCTTTCCCATTTCCAGCCAGATGACGCCCGCTATCATTACAGCATCGTCACGCTGCGCGACATGAGTGAACGCAAGCGGGCTGATTGCGCGCTGCAACATATGACCCAGCACGACAGCCTGACCAACCTCGCCAACCGTGGCACCTTGAACGAAGTCGTCACCTCAATGCTGCAGCAAGTAACCACCCAGCAACCGCTACGGGTTATGTTTCTCGACCTTGACGGCTTCAAAGCCGTTAATGACGAATTTGGCCATATTGCCGCCGACGTTCTATTGGTAACACAGGCGCATCGCATGCAACGACTGGCACCTGCCGATGGACTGGTTTCCCGCTGGGGCGGCGATGAATTTGTCATTGCCTGGTGGCCGCCTGTCAACCAACCGGATTCGTTGCCTACGGCTATTATGGACGCGATACGCGAGCCGATCGACCTTGGCGGCAGCAGCATCCGCCTGTCAGCCAGTATCGGTATTGCCGAAACCTGCCAACCCGGAACCGATGCTGCCGAATTGATCCGCCACGCCGACACTGCCATGTTCGAAGCCAAAGTGCAGGGGAAAAACCGCATCCAGGCCTATACCGATGGCCTTGGCCAACAAACCAGCCATCGGGCCAGTCTGATGTCGGAGTTGGCACAAGCGATCGAACAGGATCAGCTGACATTTTATGTGCAACCCAAATTCAATACTGAACGGCGAATCATTGGTGGCGAAATGCTCGCCCGCTGGCACTCGGCGACGTCGGGCAACATATCACCCGCCGTGTTTATTCCGCTGATAGAACAAGGCGGCCTGAATGCCAGCTTTGCCGAAGCCGTACTGCGCCATGGTTGCCAATACGCCGCTGCCGTCACGGCCATCAATCCAGAGCTGCATATCGCGATTAACCTGTCCGGCTGGCAATTACTCGACAGTCACCTGGCCGACAAACTTGTCATTCAATGCCAGCAGGCCGGTGTCAATCCCTCCCGAGTCGAGCTGGAAATTACCGAATCAGTGTTTATGCAGCCGGAAAGTGATCCTGCTGCGATTATGCATCGCTTGCGCAGCCTCGGATTTCGTCTCGCCATTGACGATTTTGGCACTGGCTACTCCTCGTTGAGCTACTTGAGAGACTTACCGCTGGATACCGTCAAAATCGACCGCAGCTTTATTATTGATGCCGATGCTAACGACAGGGCCCTGAAAATTCTCAAAGCCATTATCCAAATGAGCCACGACCTCGACATGCACATCGTCGCTGAAGGCGTTGAAACCGTCGAACAATGGCAGCTGTTAAAAAACCTCAACGTCGAACTGTATCAAGGATTTCTGTTCGGCCGCCCGATGCCGTTTGAAGACTTTCTGCAAGCACTACATGCTGACATGGCAAACCACTGAGCAATCCTCTATTTTCTATATTGAAAAATATTGATATAGAAAACCAAGCTGTTACTATACCGCCCCATGACACCCATTACGACGATACACACTGCGACAGCAGCGGCCAGCGCCAGATTGTCTGCCGAGCAGCTGGCACACGCCTGCAAGGCTCTGGGAGATCCACTGCGCCTGGCCATTGTGCAGTTACTGGGGCGAGGCTCATTTGGCGTACTGGAACTGTGCGAGCTGTTTGACACCAAGCAATCCAGCATGAGCCATCACCTGAAAATTCTGGCCCAGGCACAATTGGTCAGCAGCCAACGGGAAGGCAACAGTATTTTTTATCGCCGCCCTCTACTGGCCGGTCACGGCCTCTGGACACAATGGCTGAGCGCCACACTGGTTACGCTGGACGCACTGGATGACCCGCAGAACAACGAGGTCGAGCAACGCCTGCAGCGAGTACTGGCCAACCGCGCTGCCGCCTGTGCCGAATTTTTTGCCCGCAACGCCGAAGCGTTCAAGCAACAGCAAGACCTGATTGCGTCCTACGACCAATATGGCGCACCGTTGGAACGACTGATTGCAACCATGGATATTCCAACCCGGCAGGCATTGGAAATTGGTCCAGGCGAAGGCGCGTTTTTAGCCGCATTGGCCAGCCGGTTTGACACCGTACTGGCGCTGGATATTTCAGCCCCGATGCTGCAAAAGGCGCAGCATCGTATTCACCAGCAACAGCTCGACAACGTGTCGTGCCTGCTGGGCGATAGCAGTGACATTCGCGGGAGCCACCGCCACCAGTTCGATTTGGTGGTCGCCAATATGGTGCTGCATCACGTACCGGCTCCCAAAACGATCTTTACCGACGTCGCCCGCTTGCTGACCGACGATGGCTGTTTTCTGGTGACCGACCTGTGTCGGCACCAACAAGCCTGGGCACGAGAATCCTGCGGGGATCTCTGGCTCGGTTTTGAACCGGATGACCTGACCGCCTGGGCGGTCGAATCCGGCTTGAGCGAAGGCCAGAGCCAGTACCTAGGCTTGCGGAATGGATTCCAGATCCAGTTCCGATTGTTTTATCGCGCCTGATTGATCAGGTGACACCCAACAACCCTGTAAGAGCAGACGACTGCTCTGCTGTTATTATTGAGGATTCCGTGCATGAGCGAATATTCCATTTTTACCTCCGAATCGGTCTCTGAAGGCCATCCAGACAAAATGGCTGACCAGATTTCCGATGCGGTACTGGACGCCATTCTGAAAGACGACCCCTACGCCCGTGTTGCTGTCGAAACCATGGTCAAGACCGGCATGGCCATCGTTGCCGGTGAAGTTCGCACCAGCACCTACGTCGATCTTGAAGACCTGATCCGTGATGTCATCCTCGATATTGGCTACAACAGCTCGGATGTGGGCTTTGATGGTGCATCCTGTGCAGTCATCAATGCCATTGGCAAGCAGTCAGCCGACATCGCCATGGGCGTTGACGAAGGCGACAACAAAGACCTCGGTGCTGGCGACCAGGGGCTGATGTTTGGTTACGCCACCAAAGAAACCCCGGTCTTGATGCCAGCCGCCATCTACTACGCTCACCGCCTGGTAGAAAAACAGGCCGAACTGCGTAAAAACGGCACCCTGAACTGGTTGCGCCCAGACGCCAAATCCCAGGTCACCCTGCGGTATGAAAACGGCATGCCCGTCGCAGTCGAAGCCGTTGTCCTGTCAACCCAGCACGACGAAGGCATCGCGCTGAATGTCCTGCGTGAAGCGGTGATGGACGAAATTCTCAAGCCGGTGCTGCCCGCCGAATGGCTGCACGCCGATACCCTGTACCACATTAATCCGACCGGCAACTTCGTCATTGGTGGCCCGGTGGGTGACTGTGGCCTGACCGGCCGCAAAATCATCGTCGACACCTACGGCGGTGCCGCCCGTCACGGTGGTGGTGCTTTCTCCGGCAAAGACCCGTCCAAGGTAGACCGCTCCGCCGCCTACGCTGGCCGCTATGTCGCCAAGAACATTGTCGCCGCCGGGCTGGCAGACAAATGTGAGATCCAGGTGTCCTACGCCATTGGCGTAGCCGAACCGACTTCCATCTCCATCAATACTTTCGGCACTAACACTATTGCCGAAGACAGAATTGCCGAACTGGTACGCGAACACTTCGACCTGCGTCCGCAAGGCATCATCGACATGCTCGACCTGCGCCGCCCAATCTACCGCGCCACCGCCGCCTACGGTCACTTCGGTCGTGAAGAACCCAACTTCACTTGGGAAAAAACCGACAAGGCCGCCACACTGAAAGCAGCAGCCGGTCTGTAAAAAGCGAAGTATTCAGAACCCAAACAGGTAGGAGGTGGCGTGCCACCGAAGCCATTTATCCCGTGGTACACGCTTCGGGGCCAAGGCGGCCCCTCCGACCTAAACGCCCAATGAGACAGGAGCCAACATGACTCAATTCACCGATTACAAAGTCGCCGACATCAATCTGGCCGATTGGGGCCGTAAAGAAATCCAGATCGCCGAAGGCGAAATGCCTGCCCTGATGGCGCTGCGCCGCAAATACCAGGAAAGCCAGCCACTGGCCGGTGCGAAGATCATGGGCTGTATCCACATGACCATTCAAACGGCCGTACTGATCGAAACCCTGGCTGATCTGGGTGCCGAAGTACGCTGGTCTTCCTGCAATATTTTCTCGACCCAGGATCACGCCGCCGCCGCCATTGCCGCTGCCGGTATCCCGGTATTCGCCTGGAAAGGTGAAACCGAAGAAGAATTCCTCTGGTGCATCAAGCAAACCATTCTGGCCAAGAAAGATGGCGACCAGGTATGGGATGCCAATATGATTCTGGACGATGGCGGCGACCTGACCGAGATGGTTCACCAGGACTTCCCACACCTGCTGGACGCCATCCACGGTATTTCGGAAGAAACCACCACCGGTGTTCATCGCCTGTTGGAAATGATGGAAAAAGGCGAATTAAAAGTGCCCGCCATCAACGTTAACGACTCCGTCACCAAATCCAAGAACGACAACAAATATGGCTGTCGCCACTCTCTCAACGACGCTATCAAGCGCGGTACCGACCACCTGCTGAGCGGCAAGAAAGCACTGGTCATCGGCTATGGCGACGTTGGTAAAGGATCGGCGGCATCGCTGCGTCAGGAAGGCATGATCGTCAAGATTTCTGAAATCGACCCGATCTGTGCCATGCAGGCCTGCATGGATGGTTTTGAAGTGGTTTCACCGTACATCAACGGCGAGAACACCGGCGAATTGAACGGTGTCGACGGTGATCTGCTGGGCAAGACCGACCTGATCGTTACCACCACCGGTAACGTCAACGTCTGCGACAAGAATATGCTGCAAAAGCTGAAACGCAGCGCCGTCGTTTGTAACATCGGTCACTTCGACAATGAAATCGACACCGCCTATATGCGTGAAAACTGGGAATGGGACGAAGTCAAACCTCAGGTGCACAAGGTATACCGTGACAAATCGACCGACGACCACCTGATTTTGCTGTCAGAAGGCCGCTTGGTGAACCTCGGTAATGCCACTGGTCACCCATCGCGCATCATGGATGGCTCTTTCGCCAATCAGGTACTGGCTCAAATCTACCTGTACGAACGCCAGTTCGCCAACCTGATGGAAGCCGAAAAAGCCGAAAGCGTGTACGTAAAAGTACTGCCGAAAAAACTCGACGAAGAAGTGGCCAAAGACATGGTGGAAGGTTTTGGGGGCGTGATTACCCGACTGACCGATACCCAAGCCTCGTACATTAATGTCAAAGCCGATGGCCCTTACAAGCCAGAGTCCTATAAGTACTGATCAACAGACGCTGGACAGCGGAGGCCTGATCGCATCGCGGCTGGCCCCGCTCTCTGCCACTACCCGCCGTCTGAGATAACCACTCACCTTATGGAGCGTCTGACGTCAGGCGAATAACATGACCACCCTGAGTTTCGAATTCTTCCCCACCAAAACAGAGGAAGGCACCCGCAAACTGCTGGCCGTTCGGGAAACACTGGCCAAGGCCAACCCGGAATTTTTCTCCGTCACCTACGGTGCCGGTGGTTCAACCCGCGACCGTACTTTGGCCATCGTTGAAGCCATCCAGCAAACCGGTGCAGCCGCCACTCCGCATTTATCCTGCGTTGGAGATTCCGTCGCATCACTTCGCGACCTGTTGCACATCTACAAAGACATGGGCATTCGCCGTATCGTTACCCTACGAGGCGACCTACCCTCCGGTGCCGGCCTGGCCAGCAGCGAATTACGCTATGCCAATGAACTGGTCGAATTTATCCGCAAGGAAACCGGCGACTGGTTTACACTGGATGTTGCCGCCTACCCGGAAAAACACCCCCAGGCCGCCTCTTTTGAAGACGACCTGACACACTTTGCCCGCAAAGTAGACGCAGGTGCCAACAACGCCATCACTCAGTACTTCTACAACGCCGACAGCTACTTCTGGTTCGTCGATCGAGTGCGTGCAATGGGCATTACGATACCGATCATTCCAGGCATCATGCCTATTACCAACTACACCAAACTGGCACGCTTTTCCGACAGTTGTGGCGCTGAATTGCCACGCTGGATTCGTAAACAGTTAGAAGCCTACGGCGATGACACCGACAGCATCCAACAGTTTGGTACCGAGGTGGTGACCACTATGTGTGAACGCTTGCTGGCCGGAGGTGCACCGGGGCTGCATTTTTATACCCTGAATCAGGCCGAGCCGAGTTTGAAGGTGTGGAATCGCCTGGGAATTCAATCAAGCTGAGCCGTTCTCGCTGCCAAAACGAGTTTTCCGGCCTGAACGAGCGGATAGTATTTACCAATAAATATACTGACAGCCACCAGCATCGTCAGTGCATACCAAATAACGTAATCATAAAAATACAGCGTCAGTATCAACTCATCCACCATAACAATCGGGGTTAGTACGCTATAGGCCACTATCAATACTATGGCGCCCAGGTCGGTCAGTAATTCTGCCAGCAAACCCGCTGGCCGTTGTTGATAATTCTGCACAACCCAGCGGGCGAACAACAAGTTAACCACTGGCATTAGCCAAATACGATTGGTATCAAAGGCGATCAAATGCATCAACAGAGGAGCCAGACTTGCCAGCACCAGCAAGACAGAAAGTAACAGCCGGAAGGGCAATCCAACCATAGCTGCCAGTGTTGCTAGCAGTAGCCAGGCAAGAAGTGGCCCAAAAACCACCAGCGATTCGGTATCCTTCAGGCGCTGTAGCCCTTTGGATAGTTCTTCCTGCCAGAAACCATCGAACGAGTGCATGATCAACTCGACCATATGCTCCGCACCCGGATAGATTTTCGACGGGCGAAAATCCAGCAAGCGTAAATCCTGCTCACAACGTTGCAGCAAATAAGTACGCAAGGCATCTGACTGCTCAAAATGAGATTGGGTGTAAAAAATCCACCCCAGTACCAGCAAGGGGGCCAACGTCATAACCTGTGCCGCTCCAGGCCATTTCCAGAACAGCAGCGAGTGTCGACCCAGTCTTGCTTGCTGAAATATAATAGTCAGAACGGCTATTGGATAACCGACAAACAGCGCTGCTTCGTGTATTAGTATCGCAACCAGCAGGAGCCCCGTCGCAATAAGGTACTTGCGCTGCAAGGCGCACCCAATTGCACCAGCCCCCAATAGATAAACAGCATAATCCAGATATCCCACCAGATTAGATGCCATGACCATCAACGGCGATACCAGCAGCGCCAACAATATAAGTTGATCGGTTCTGCTGGGCCGGGTTTTTCCGCCGCTCTGTCTTCCAGCTTGTAAAGTCAGCCATACCACCAACATGCCAAACAAAACCAGTAACACACTCCCCACAACGAGCACCCAATCCGTCCGATTCCATCCCAGCCAACCCGAATCAAGTAGCGGCCGCGTAAGCGTACCCAACAAACCGCGTTTGAAAAATCCAAAATCATAGCTAATTTCCCAGTTAGACATAGCCCAACTGTGTAAGCCACTCCAGCCTTTAACGCTCGATACGACGACAGCCATCAATACCGCAAGGGTAAAAGCGACCCTACTGGTAAGCGCATGACCTACTTCCGGTAACCAATATTTTATAAGCCCACTGCGGCTATTTTTGCTGACTATCAATATAAAAGTCCCACCGACTGGTGTCGTCTTATGACCGTGAATCTATGTTGATTGGGGTCACTGTATCATACAGAAAACAGATTTTGGCCTTGCAACACTCAGAATTCAAATAATCCCCTCAAGGCCAGAAAAAAGAAAAAACCTTGATGGCAGGGCCACAGAAATACCTAACGGGCCTGACCAAAGGGAAAATACCAGTGCGATCCACACCAGCCACAGGGGTACAGAATAGGTTATTTTCACCACACCACCGACATAAGCCAGCAGTATAAACAACAAACTCATTAACAACGCGTTCCAGCGATAAAAATCGACACCCAAAAAATAAAGAAATAACACTGAACCCGATACCAGCACTACGACTTCTACAACAGACACTTTTAACTTCATTAACTCCCTAATCATTGACCCGAGAATAATCAAAAATGGAAAACAAGCAACCAAATTTAATAAAACCCGAGATCCTGTTTTTTCCTCCATAAGCCGTCCCATTGCCCAACTAAAATTATCATAAAATGAACGACCGGCAATATTGAAAACATCGTTATCAGCCGTCAGAAATGGCATGAGAGTAGAACTGGACTGATACCTGACAGATGCTTCTACTGTAGAGCTACCGGCAATATATACAACAGTAAACATTAGAATGGAATAAAGAAAATAAGCACTGACCAATTTAAATCGTATGACCCGTTCGAGCGGCTGAACCCAGATACCTGCAAGGAATATAGGCACCAACAACAGTGCCGAGACCTCATGAATCAATAGCGCAACAGTAGTAATAAAAAAAATTAACACCAAAGTAGTTTTCATTCTATCTGGATTGATTATTTTAAGCCCTATCATAACCATCATAAGTATAATCACATCCAGTTTACCCAAATCATACGCATACTGCTGAAAATAAAACCCGCTCGACAAAATAACGAATAACGTAAACGGTGGAAAACTTCCAAAACTGATAAAAAAAAGCAGCGAAGCGAATACGAAAAGCAGAAAACAAAAAAGAAAGATAGCTTCCATGGTTTCCTTCGATAAGGGTACCTCAAACAGACCGCCAACAACTTCTCCTGCCAACCCTCGCCTTACAAACCCCTGTGAATAATCGATAGACCATAGAGCAAAATTAAAGTCACTAGAACCACCAGATAGGCCAGCAACCATAGCAACAAGTATTACCGGCAGCAGCGTCCAGCTATATTTTCTCAGTCCATAGGTCAAACCGTTACTTTCCATTTTTTGTTTTAGCAAGATACGGTATTAATAGAAAAAGACCAATGACCACCGCAAACCACAGGGTGGCCAGTCTGATCAAAACAGTAACAGCAATAGCGATAGGTAGCGGCACACCAGAAAGCGTTAACATTGCAGTCATGGCTGCTTCTGCACCACCAATCCCTCCAGGCATAAAACTGGCCGCTCCTGCTAACATGGAAAGGCAATAAATCGAAATAGCAAGATACCAGGAAATATTGGCATCCACTTGCTCTAATAAGAACCAAAAACCTAACCCTTCAGCTGCCCAAGCCAATCCCCCTAAAATCAGGCCTTTTACAATCATACCTGGCGGGTTACAGCGGCGAGCCTGTGCGAACACATTGACCACTTTCATCATCAATTGAGAAAATTGACTGTTTCTACGGCTCAAGCCAGAGCGAACCCAGCGCTGAGGAGCGGGCATTAATATCGCTACAAACCCGCCCATCGCTGCCAGAAATACCAGCGCGATCGGGAATAATTCCGGATATGCCGCGATGCCCAGCAACGATAACAGCAATACCACCGCGATATCAGCAAGACGCTCCGATACCAATGCTGCAAAGCTGTTGCTATAAGGCACTCCCAAGGGTTTCAGTAAGACCGTCCGTAATGCCTCCCCTGCCTTGCCTGGTGTGGCAGTAAGTGCAAACCCAGCCAGGTATATCCTTAAGTGCTCCGCAGATGGCAAACTGGAGCACCCCAGTTCTACCAAATAGCCATTCCAGCGAATAAAGCGAAGCCCATAATTGATTAGCGACAGGATAAAAGCCGCCGATGTTGCGGTAGCACCGATACGAGTAAATGCCTGCCAGACCTCTTGCCACCCACCCCAAAGAGCAAAACCGATATAGCTTATTGCGCTGATGACTGCCGACAGTAACAGCAGTCGAAAACGCCAGCCATGCACCAGATGAGTGTCGGTCACAGACTCAGTCTCTTGAATATGGCAGTAGGAATAAGACGGATAATAGCCATGATAAAAAGCCAGAAACCGGGCGCGTAAATGACTCCCTGCTGCCGCTCGCTGCCTTTCACAATAACTCGTGCCACTTGCTCAGGTGTCGCCACCAGCTTGTCTGGCAAATTCAGATCAGCAGTCATTGGGGTTTGTACAAAACCGGGTTTGATAACGGAAACAGACACTCCAGACTTCTGCAATCGCATCATCAGGCCAGAACAAAATACCGTCACCGCAGCCTTGGCAGCGCCGTAGAAATAATTACTCATACGACCACGATCCCCCGCCACGGAGGAAATCACCACCAGATGGCCGGTACGTTGATGCTCCAACGTTGTCGCCAGCTGTTCCAGCAACATCATAATGGACGTCGCATTGGTGTTGATCGATTCCCGCGCATAGACGAGATCCTGCTGGCACAATGCCTGGTCAGGTAGCGCCCCCGGAGCCACCAACACTCGATCCAGCTGCCCCAAGAAACAGCCTGCCTCCTGAATGATCGTCGCATGACTTTCCAGGTCATTAATATCCAGCAACAAAGTGTCAACTTTCTGGGCACCCCGCGTCTGTAAATCTGCTTTGATCATATCCAGTTTGTTCCGGTCGCGGCCGGTCAGAACAAACTGACAGGCATCATCCTGCTGCAACCACTCACGGGCGCAAGCTTCGGCAATGGCCGACGTCGCACCAATAATAAGAATTCGTTTCATAAGGTTACCCGTTTCCAGAAGTGAGAGCTGATGCTGGGATCCCGTAGCGCATCCAGTGCCTGCCACTGTGGGTAGAAACTCTGAAAATCTGCTGCCGACATATGCGCATCCTTGGCAGGATACAAACGCCCACCAGCAGAACGGGTGATGGCATCCAGCCGCTCGAACAGTTTCTCGGTTTTTGATGACTGGGGAAAGTCCAGTGCCAGCGAAGTACCCGCTAACGGAAACGACAAAAGTCCAGGCGAAGAGACATCGCCACATTTTTTCATCACTGCGAGAAAAGAACCTGATTGAGCATCGGCGATAGCGCTGAGTAATTCACGCATCGCATCCGTCGCACCATTATCCGGTATCACACACTGATATTGCTGAAAACCGTTGCGCCCGTACAGACGATTCCAATGCTGAATACCGTCCAGTGGGAAAAAGTAGCCAGGATAAGGCTCTCTAGACACCACGGGCTGCTTTGGTTTGGTGTACCAATACAGCTCGTTGAATACTTTTAGTGACACCCGGTTCACGAGCGATAGCGGCGGGGTGAGAGGTATCGCCAACTGCCGCTGGTGAATCGTCATTGGCGACTCATATTCAGCATGATTGCCGGCAAAATACACCCCTCGCCCCTGCCGTGACCCGCGTGCCAGACAATCAATCCAGGCGACGCCGTATTGATGACTAAGGTCATAGTCATTTGCCAGCCTAAAAAAATCTTCCAGCCGATCAAACCGCTGGGTCACAGTATCAATCTGGCCGGTCTTTATCGGCATTAACTGAATTTCGGCCGCGACAATAATCCCGGTAAGGCCCAGACCACCAATGGTGGCAGCAAACACGTCAGGCTCTTGCTGCGGTGAACATTCCAGCCACTGCCCTTGACGATACAAGGTGAAGCGATTGACGTGGCAGCCAAACGTCCCTTGTCTATGGTGGTTTTTACCATGAACATCGTTGGCAATGGCACCACCCAGTGTCGCCAGCCGGGTTCCTGGAACAACGGGTAAAAACCACCCGGCCGGCACAGTCACTTGCAAAATATCACCCAACGTCACACCCGCTTCAGCACGTAATACCCCGGTCTGACGGTCAAAAGCCACGAAACGATCCAAACCACGCATCGTCAGTAGCTGATTGCTGGAGGCCAAACACACATCGCCATAACTTCGGCCATTGCCAAAAGGCAAAAATGATTGCGGCAACGCAGCAGCATCAAGCTGTTGCGGCCACCAAACCGGCGATGCCGCTTGAGGGTATTTGGGATACCGCCCCCAGGATTCCAATTTCATATGGCAGCTCCAAAGACAGCCATGATCATCAATAAGGTCACCAGACTTACCTTGTCCTTAATGGCAAAAACAACCGGATCATCGTGCATTTCTCCCCGATGGGTCAGCAGCCACAACCGCGTTACCCAATACATCAGGACGGGGCAAATCAACCAGAGCCATTGCGGGTGGGAATACAGAACTATTGTTGCCGCATCTTGAATATATAAAGCAAAGAAGAGAATCGACAAATAACCATTGCCTACCCCCATAGCGGCAACCATTTCCATATCAGAGGGGTAATAACCACGGCCAGCCGACTTCCCTGTTTCTCCTTTATTTCTGGCCTGCTGCAATTCAGCAAACCGCTTCACCAGAGCCAGGCTGAGGAAAATAAACAATGAAAAGGTCAGAATCCAGAAGGTTGGCTCCGTTTCAATCGCCACCGAACCCGCCACAATGCGTAGGGTGTACAGCACCGTCAAGGTGATCACATCCACAGCCATCATGCTTTTCAGTACCAGCGAATAAGCCAGAGTAATGACCAGATAGGCGATAAGTGACAAAACAAAAAGCGGAGGCAGCAGCATCACCCCCAATAGCACACCGACAGCCACCAGCAACAAGGCAGACCAAATACCGGTTAACGGATCCAGTGTTGCGGCTGCAAATGGCCTTTTACACTTACTCGGGTGTTGGCGATCATCCTGAATATCGAGCAAATCATTGATCAGATAAGTACCAGACGCCACCAGACAAAAGCACACGAAGGCCAGCAATGCCACTCCCAAGGCGTCAACAGAGAAGGCGTGAGCAGTCATTAAAGGTACAAAAATCAATCCGTTTTTAGCCCACTGATGCGGACGCAGTGCTTTCAAAAAAGCCAACAAAGGAGTTTTCTGAGTACTATACTCATCACTGACGTTAGCCGTTCTGCGGGCCGCCCTGGCCACACGAGCCGGTGTATCAATCAGGATGGCGTGTTCCGACGCCTGCCAGACCAGCAAATCATCGCTGGAATTACCAATATAATCGAAGCCCCGAACACCAAAGCGCTGAACCAGAGCATCCCGCTTGCGCGCAGCAGACAAGTTAGTGCCTCCATCAGAAGCAATGACCTCATCAAAGCATCCCAAATGGTCTGCAACTGCCCTGGCAATAGCCTGGTCACTCGCAGTCGCCAGAACCACTCGCTTACCAGACTGTTTTGCTTGCCGAATCAATTCCAGCACGTAGTCGTTATAAGGCAGCTTTTCGATACATAACGAAGAGTTGTTTGCCAAAGACTGTTTAAGCATTGCCTTACCGGAGCGAAGCCAACCTGGAAGGCGGAGAATGCCAGCCGGATGCTGGTGAAGAAAATCCAGACCAGATTCAACCAGAGCATCCGTCGAGACCAGCGTGCCATCAAGATCCACCACAAGTACGCTATTGCTTGATTCCATCGGCCTAAACTTCCCTATACAAAATCGTCCACTATCAAATGGCGCAGTATACATATTTAGCCCCATGATATTAAAAAAATCTGTTCCCCAACGACACCCAGCTTCCAATACGACGAACACCTGGCTTGGTAGATTTTTAAGCGACAGGTAGACTGACTCTCTACGTTTACTCACCGGCCACCGACCATGATTAATACCGTCTACTTTGCCTCTACTATTTTGCATCTGTATGCCGCTGCAGTGATTGCCGCAGAGCGTACCGACGAACAAGCCCATCTCATTTTTATTGATCAGCCGGAACATCAGGATTTCCCTCTCTATACACTGGTCAAAGATTGGCCACAATCGCCTTTTGCCAGTGTCCGGATCTTTTACGGCCGCTTCAAAGGTCTGGTTAATAAACTCCAAAAACGCAAACAGCTGTTTGCCAAGCTCGAAGACCTCATTACCACGCTGCGTCCAACCAATTTATTTGTCGGCAATGACCGTCGTATCGAATTCCAATACAGCATGCACATTGCCGACGCCCTTGGCTGCGAGCCGATTGGTCACTATATGGATGAAGGAACGTTCACTTATATGGGCCGAAAAGCCTCCTCCAGCTTTAGTGACAACGTGCTGGACAATCTGGTGAAAAAACTCAGTTATGGATTCTGGTGGAAAAACCCGCCAACCGTAGGCGGGTCAGACTGGATCCAGTATGTGCATGCGGCTTTTCCGACACATATTCACCCGCTATTAAAAAACAAACACGTGATTCAGCTCAGCGCCAGCGGCTTTACGGCAGCGCCCTTGCTGGCATTATCATCACAACTGATGAAGCAGTATGGCTTTGACCCGCAGCAACTGCAGCCGTTGGATGTTTTGTTCACTCTGCCCCATGAGTCGCTATTTGAGAAAGACCCAGAATATAAACAGCGCATCATGGCGGTGATTCAGCAAATGGCAAAGGATGGCAAGCAGATCGCTGCCAAATACCACCCGCGCAACAGTGGCCCTGATGTACTGTATCTACAGTCGGAAGGCGTTACCTTGCTACCGGCCGGTATCAGCTTTGAAGCCATGCTGCCGCACCTGCCAAACCAGTGCGAGATATGGGGCGATGTTTCTTCGACATTACTGATTGCCAAGTGGTTGAGGCCTGAAATAAAAGCTTTTTCATTGGTGGATGGTAAATCTGATCAACGACTGATAGCGCTGTTCAAATCTCTGGACGTGACAATATTTTCATTTTCCTCCCACAAGCAATAAATCTGTATTTTCATCCATACCCGAAAAGTATCAGAGCAAGTGGTCTGAAATCTGATTAATCAACATTCTGATGCATCTGGCAATGCACAGAACGTCAGCTCGAATCCGCTATAAGTAACGACGGCCAGTGTCGACCAATTGATTCAGAACCGAATTAACAACACACCGGAAGAGGGAATGCTCGCCCTCAGTGGTGGCAACACTGTAAATGGCTTATGTGCTATTACTGCATGTTCCGTTCCGAGTTACTTCCAGTATTGCTTTATCCATGGCGCATGACGATATATATCGTAAGATCCATCCATAACATCCTCAGGATCCGGCTTGCCATGAAACTGAACAATTCTGGCACCATCAGGTATCACTGCCTCACCTTTTACTTTCATCAGGCCAAAACGGCGTAATACGAGACCAAGCCGACCATATGAGCGTTCTATTCTGGAGTTACATTGTTTTTTAAACGATACCACCCAGGAATCAGGCCATAATTGCGGGTTAACTACCTGTTTGGTAATCCAGTCCTGATCACCTTTGTAGTCTTGCATCACTCGTTCTGGTTGCTCCGCAAAAGAGTTCCAGATCTGTGCCTGACTGCCCGCCTGAAACCTGAATACCGAGCTATTGAAAGCACCTGTGAGCAAATCTTTTGAGATCAGAAATTCACCAGGCTTATATCGGAAAAATTCATCCAACTGATCAACAATCACGACATCCAGATCGGTATAAAGCAGATCTCCGCTCAAACCATAAAAATCATTCTGAAACAGACTCAGTTTATGCCACCAGCCCGACAAATTGTTATCACGAATAGGCAACACTTGAATATCCGGATGCAGGTCACGGCCATCATCAGTCAGACAATAGAGTACAAAGTCTGCCTGCATTTGCCGTGCAATCATATTACGTAAACGGTTCACATAAGCTGCCGGATATTTGGTGCCCCAACGCACGCATACAAACTGATGTTTCAAACCCGCTTCTCCGCCAGAATCAATAACTCACTCCAGACTTTTGTTGCCGAAATAGTGCTGTAACAAGGAGGTATGTCATCCAACAGCATTAAACAAATTTTCTGCCGGCAAGGTGAACACTCAAAATCAGCCTGAAAATTCACCACCCGGCTGCCCATCGCTCCAGTCAGCGCAACACTGGTACTGCCAAAAATAGCGACAGTAGGGATACCGATTCCAGCGGCAACGTGCATCAGGCCGGTATCGACCCCAACAGCGCCTTTGCAGCGAGCGATCACGCCACTCAAATCCCAGAGACTCATGTGTGGCAGAACTTCTCCCCATCCCGAACTTGCGACCAGATGCTCGGCTCGTTGTTTTTCGGTGTCATTACCCCATGGTAGCAACACTTTCTGCCCCGCCTGCCGGGCCAATTGCAATAATTCACACCACTGACGCTCAGGCCAATGTTTGGAGTCCCAGGTCGTGCCGTGGAAAAATATCAATTGATCGTGCCAGGATGCCTGACAGCTAGCCAGACGACTGGTTTGAATACCGAAGTCCGGTTCGCCTTGCGGTTGATAACCCAACACCTTGCCGAATAATTCTCGCGTTCTTTCAATTGCGTTGACTTCGGTAATCGGATAGCCCTGGCGATAGACATGCCGGGTCTCGGCATCCGTCGCGGACTGTTCGTCGGGGCCAAAGACCGGCGCTCCGGATAACCAGCCCACCCGGGCAGATTTGATACGTCCCTGGGCATCGATAACCAGATCGTACTGATTACGACGCAAGCCGCGATAGAATTGCCACTGCTCTTTCAAGGTGACGAAGGCCAGACGCCGCTTTTTCCAGCGTAAACGGCCGTGAGGGATAACCTGATGTAAGCCAGGGTGTAATCGGGCAATGTCAGCAAATGGCTCTTCACATAACCAGTCGATCTGTAACGATAGGTCGTGTTTCAAGGCATCAGTGACGGCAGGCAGTGTGTGCAAAATGTCGCCTAGTGCAGACATTTTTACAATTAGAATTCGGGTCATGGGTATCTTGCTTGTTATTGCAGTACTGAAATCACAGCACAGCCAACAAGTGAGCCTCTATCTGTTCAAGATCAGGAATAAACGCAGACTCTCCGTCCACACTGATGGCCATCTGATCCATCGCCCCCATTCCCATTACCGCATCAACCTGTTGAATATCCGATTCCAGTACCTTGTTGAGTTTTGGAATGCCTTGCACCAGCATGCCGAAAAATGGCATCCCGGTATGACGACCAACACCGTTAATCACGGCAAAACGGGCGCTGGGGCTTGGACGTGGTGCGGCCGTTCCATTAAGTAATTCGTAGCAAATAACCGGTATACCAACCCCGCGCCACTGAATACTGCCAATGACCCAGTTGACACTGGAGTTCGTGGTCATTAACTGAGAAAAAGGGATAATCTCAGCGACTGTCACGTTAGGAAGCAATAACTGTCGGTCGTGCAGCTGCATCATCAGGCACTCAACCTGACCGGGTTGTTCAATGCTGGCAGGTGTCTGGCTCATGGGTGTTCATCCAGTGATTCTTGAGTCTATTCACCAGCTGGTTAGCCAGCTGGAACGGGGTGCCATGAAAAGTGACCAGGCCTGTAGCGAGCGCACTTTCAGGCATTGATGCATTGGCACAGGTCGCCGGGGTTTGCACCCAGATCGGCAGTTGCCTTTCAGGTAAAGCCGTCAGTGCTTCCGAGCCATCATTACCCATGCCGCTGAACAGGATAATACCCGTCCGAGCCTGAAAATACCGGTGCACGTTTAATATGACCTGATCAATCGATGGACCGTACGGGCCTGGCCAGTCATGATGTGTCGATACTAACCGGCCTTCAGCTTCAAAACCAAATTCATCGGTAATCGGAGCAACCAGCACATCTCCATGAGTCAGTTGACGGCCTTCCTGAAACAGACATAACTTGAGCTCAGAGTGGCGGCCAATGGTCGCAGACAGTGTTTCTTCAAAGCGGCAATCAATATGTTGGGCATAGACAAAAGCAACGGGCAGTCCGGCAGGCAGAGCATCAAGAAAACTTTTGACGGCACCGGGGCCACCCAAAGACGCGCCCAAAACCCAGACTTCGTCTGCCGGTTTGCCGGTCAATGCCAAGTTTGCGAAGATTTTCGGCAGCAGGATGCGGCTAGGTTGAGCGCTAACCGGAGCAGAAAGGCGTTCCAGGCTGGCGGCACTTTCACCCGCCAGCGGCTTTCCTGGCACAATCTCCTTTAACTTCTGGTACAGGCGTTTTTGCCAGCGTGGCAATGTTGTACTACCCCGAGGAGGCGCTTTTTCAAACCCCACCAGCACCGGGATCGGGCCATGTATCAGTTCATCCAGCCAGTCTGACAGCTCATCATCATTATCACGATTGATATCGATCAGCCAGACATCCAGCGACAAGCCACGACCCCGAATCAACTCCATGCGCGACGGGTCAGCACTGACGATTACTTCAAAGCCAAAATGTGCCATGGCCGCCTGCAACATATGCTGCTGCAGGCGGTCGTCAGCGATAATGCCAACCCGAGGCAATATCACCTAGTTACCCTCACGCCCCAACAGCCGATTCATGGTTGCCAGCAGCAACTCTTCCTGGAAAGGCTTGCCCAGATATTCATTCACACCGATCGCCATCGCCCGATCACGGTGTTTGTCTCCGGTACGGGATGTAATCATGATAATCGGGATCGATTTCAGACGTTCATCGTGGCGTACCAGTGAGGCGACCTCAAAACCGTCCATGCGCGGCATTTCTATATCCAGCAACATCAGATCCGGATGATGATCCTGCAACGTCGCCATCGCGTCCACTCCGTCACTGGCGGTAAACACCTCCAGACCATGACGTTCCAGTAGCCGCGTGGTTACCTTGCGTACCGTTACCGAATCATCCACTACCAGCACCCGAGGGGCCCTGGCCGCCTGCTCATGACGTTGCTCAGCCATTCTGGCATCAAGCAGTTTCGCCTGCTGATATTCCAGCGACGTCTGACTCCGAATCATGGCGGGCAGGTCAAGAATAATCACCACGCTACCGTCACCCAGAATGGTTCCGCCTGATACTCCCATAACAGAAGCAAACTGGGGACCCAAGGCCTTTACCACGATTTCACGGCTGCCCAGGAGTGAATCAACCTGTAAGGCATACGGCACAACCCCGTTAATCAACAAAATGGGCAACGGCAGGTTCTGATTCACAACCTTGGGCTGGGATTCATTTTCGAGCATGACACCAAGATACTCCAGGCGATAATCCTGCCCGGAATATTGGTACTGCCGGTCTTGTGACGGTAACTGGTAGTAGCCCTGCAGCTCATTACCTGATGCCCTGACAATGCCCTGAATATTATTCAGAGGGATCGCGTACAAATCGTCACCAATCCGAACCATCAGCGCCCGGTTAACCGATACAGTGAATGGTAAACGGACAACAAAGCGTGTACCGGCCCCCTCTTCAGAGAGAATTTCGACCGTACCACCCATTTGTTTGATTTCAGTACTGACAACGTCCAAACCCACGCCACGCCCGGAAATCTGGGTGACATTTTTCGCCGTCGAGAAGCCAGCCTGCAGAATAAACTGCAACAGGTCGTGATCGGATACCCGTGCATCTTGCGCCAGTAAACCACGCTCAATCGCCTTGGCTCGAACGGCTTCACGGTTAATACCTTTACCATCATCACGCAAAGTCAGTACAACGTCGCTGCCTTCGCGGCTGACGGCCAGATCAATGGTACCAATATCCGGCTTGCCCGCCACACGACGGTCTTCGAGTGATTCTATACCGTGGTCAACGGCGTTACGCACCATATGCTCAAGCGGAGAAATCATCCGTTCAAGAATGGTACGGTCGAGCTCGCCTTCAGCATTCAAGACCCGGAATTCGACCTGTTTGTCGAGTTCCAGACTCACCTGCCGCACAATCCGGCGTAACCGCGGAACCAGGCGCTGAAAAGGCACCATCCGCGTCTTCATCAAACCTTCCTGCAATTCGGTGTTTACCCGGCTCTGTTGTAGCAGCAAGGTTTCCGCATCACGGGTTTTATTTGACAGCGTGTCCTTGATATCAAGCAAATCCGAGGCGGATTCAATCAGGGCACGTGACAGCTGTTGAATCGTGGAATAACGATCCATTTCCAGCGGGTCAAAGTCTTCGTATTCCGGGCCATGGCGCTCTTGACGAAATAACACCTGGGCTTCGGTTTCGATATCCAGACGGCGTAACTGGTCGCGCAAACGATCCAGCGTACCTTCCATTTCTTCCAGCGTATGAGAGAAGTCAGTCACCTGTTGTTCCAGACGACCACGACCAATTGAGGTTTCACCGGCCAGGTTGACCAAATCATCCAGCAAATCGGCTGAGACCTTGACCAGTTCTTGAGGAGCGCGCCGCGCTGCAACCTGTTGCGCGGCTTCGGCAACCGACGCTGGTACAGCCGCCGCTGTTACCGGAGCCATTGTCGTACGTAGCGGCACCACATTACTGGCTGTGGGTTCGGCGCTTGCGCTTGCTACAGGGACAGGAGCTGACTCTGGCGCAGGGTGTTCTTCAATTCCAGGATCATCATCCTCGGCTTTTACCGCTGCTGACACGGACTTCTGATCCGCTTCGTCCGCTTCCGCATCGTCCAATTCAGGGTTGGCAAACCACTTTTCCACAGATGGATTGTCAGACCACTGATCCAGCGGTGCCGACTCAACACTGGTGTCACCAAGCAATACCATTTCGCCCGATTGCAGCATGGTACCAATTCGTTCGATCTGTCGGGCCAGAGCATCCTGCTCCTGATAGGCAGATTTGAAGAACTCCGGATCCGCATTCAGATACCCTTGCTGCACCCGCAGAATACGACTTTCAAATTCATGCGCCTGATCGCCGATAGCCACCAGACCAGCAAGACGTGCACCGCCTTTGAAAGTATGCAATACGCGCTGAGCTTCGTTCGCAGGCTCCATGTTGGTCGGTGTTTTTTCCCACTCCTGCACCGCCTGATCCAGCGCTTCATACAGCTCGGCAGCTTCGTCCATAAATATCTCAAGAATTTCCCGGTCACTTTCGTCCAGCGATTCGGACTTGACCAGATCAACGGCAACCGCAGAATCATCAAGATCCTCCAGCGCCTCAGCCTCAGTGACATCGGATGCATTTGGGTCGTGTACCACTTCCCCCTGCATATACGCTTTCAGGGAAAGCAGGATACTGTCTGCTGACCGGGGCACTTGAGCATGACGAATGCTGTCCAATTGGCCACCCAGATCATCATGGGCTGCCTGCAACAGGGTAAACAACCCCGGCTCTACCCCCAGGCGACCATTGTTGATCCGTTCGTACAGTGTTTCGAGATCATGGCACAGCTCGGCTACTTCTGCCTGCTCAGCCATCCGAGCGCCACCCTTGAGGGTGTGAAGATCCCGTTGCAAATGCGCCACGTTGACCAGGTTATCAGGCGCGGTGCGCCAATCCCCCAGAACCCGGTCAACGGATTCAATAATTTCTTCGGCTTCTTCCAGAAAGATTTCGAGAATTTCTTCGCTGCCGTCATCAACCAGCATGGCTGGCGGAACATCTTCGACGATCCATTCCGGTGCTGCAGCCGTCAGCGGGCTAGTTACGGTCGACTCAGATTCTGGAATTGTTATTGAGTCGTCCAACTGCCGCAGATCATGCTCGGCAACAATATGGCCGTCATTATTGCCGTCATTACCGTCCGCGCTCTCCTGCAGCAGGCCATGGTCATGGTCTGTTGCTGGCTCCTCTACTTCAGGCAAATCAATAGGCGCCTCAAGCTCAAATTGCTCGTCATCGACAATGTCATTGTTACTTAATAACTCGGCAAAGGTGTCATCAACAACAGGGACGCTGCTCAGCAGTGTTTCAAGATCCTGTTCCGGGTACGATTCTCCCAAGGACTCGATACTTTTCTGCAGTTCATGTTCTACCGCCAGATTTTCTGGCGGTAATTGCCATTCTGCAGCGCTGTCGGACACATCCGGCAAAGATAGGCTATCCTCGGCCTCTGGTGTCTCAACAAGATCTTTGGTATCCGTTGTCTCCGGGTTATCAAACGCTTCCCGATGCTCTTCACGGACCGGATCATCCAGCTCAAAAGCACTTCCGAGATCACTGAAATCCACTTCCGGCCCATCAACATCCAGACGCTGCGGCACAAAAGGTTCAGCGGACAGTAACGGTAATTCTTCGTCAGCCGGCTCTTCCCTGGAAGCGGCATCCGTTGATACCCACTCGACTTCAAAACCTGCCTCTTTCGTATCATCAGCATTAACAACAGCAGTTATATCTTCTGCGACGTCTGGCTCGTCGAGAACAAATTCAATCTCCAGATCCGCAACATTGCTTACGTCGCTTTCAGGCAGCTGTATTTCAATCTCGTCCGATACATCAGCAATAATCCTGCTGTCTTCAACAGCATCGCTCTTTTCTTCCTCTGCCTGAAAATCGATTTCAGTTTCAACAACATCCCATTCAAACGGGGCCAGAGGCACGGCGTCTACTGCCTCATTTTCGACCGTATCGGTATCTGCTTCGAACGCAGCCGTTACTGATAAAACGGGAATCGCATCAGCGGAAGGGATATCTCCCTCAGACAAGACCGGCGCTTCACCAAAAGGGGCGTTGTCACCATCACCCTCTGCTCCAGCAGCATCAGTCAGCCAGGCTTCCAGCAGATGGGTAACGCCTAAAATCCGGTCAAGAATAATCGGCCGCTCCAGTACCTGACCAGCGGCCAGGCAGTCCATCATGTTTAACAGTTGCTCCTGACCTTCCATCGCCAGTTCAGCCCAGTTATTTTGCTCTGCGGCCTGGGTTTCCGCCCCGGCTTTACTGGCCTGTTGGTAAAAACCGTGCAGCCCTGTCGCCAACTCATGAATGCGTGGTTGTTCCGCCTGGTCTGCACCATCGGCGACTTCAACAAGATCATTACACAGGGCATAAAGCACACCAAAGTCACCGGTCTGCTGCCACTTTCTAAGTAATAAATCAGCCTCCAGCAGAGAATCCATGCCATTCGCCAGAAATTGCGAAATAGCCTGAGGATTGGGAGTCTTGATGATCGCACCATCATCCAGCAGCAGTGCCGCTAGCAACGACTTTTCAACATCTTCAATGCGGTGAAGATAGCCTTGTTCTTCTTCGGTCAGATTACGGTGCAGTCCGGCTTTGTTCTGCAAGGCAGTCGCTATCAATGCTGTTCCAGCGGTGATCAGATCGACCAGCAACTCACTGTTACTCACCTGGTAGGCACGTAATTCCTTGAACAGGCGTTCGAGCGGCGCAGCAAGATTGGCAATGGCACTGATACCCGCCATATGGGCACTGCCCTTGAGGGTATGCAGAGCACGCTGAACCCGGTCGCCAAGCGGATTTTCAAAATGATGCAAGCGGGATTCGGCAATAAATTCATTTACCGTATCCAGATGGCCATTCGCTTCCTGTACAAATACTTCCAGTAAGGCACTGTCGTCATCCGGTTCATGGCCAACATCTGACAGCTGTTCTACTGTAGTCGATGTTGTGCCAAGGACTTCAGCCAGGTCTGGCACCGCCATTCCTGCAGCCAAGGCATAGGCATAGTCCATCAACGGTTGAGTATCGATACTGGGCCCACCACGTTGGCGGAAGTCATCAATCAGTGCTGGCAACACACTCATTACATGCTCAACAATATCAATCAGGTTATCACTGGTTGAAATGGTCTTGTCGATCACCCGATTGAACATGTTTTCAATCGACCAGGCCAACTCGCCAATAATCAGTGCCTGAACCATGCGTCCACTCCCTTTGAGAGTATGGAACGCACGCCTGACAGTCGTTAGCGCTTCAGCATCGGAGATATCCCGTTTGTACTGAGGCCAGTATTCTTTCAGGGTTTCGGTAACTTCTTCTGCTTCTTCCAGGAAGATTTCAATAATCTCATCGTCGATAAGATCATCAACATCATTAACAATAAGATCTGCCACCGATACAGGAGCCGGTGGAAGCAAAGACCGTTTGGCTGCAGTACCGAGTTCAACACCCACCACCGCAGCAGGCGTACTCTTCATGCCGACGTCGTTAACGACGTCGGCATCTTCGGTGTCATTTAGTGAAGTACTGGCCGTCAGGTCATCCTTGTCTGCTTCCGGCGCTGACGTTATTTGCAGCTCTGGCTCTGGCTCTGGCTCTGGCTCTGGCTCTGGCTCTGGCTCTGGCTCTGG
>OJIO01000142.1_pt1 | contig 56381 bp, 45 predicted proteins | sample 1595621 | NCBI WGS metagenome assembly OJIO01 (sample SAMN05416776, study PRJEB24817) | seawater metagenome | isolation source: Sea water | place: Canada:Atlantic | collected 2013-07 | reverse complement strand
GATCTCCACTATCCTCTTCGTCGGCAGCGTCAGATGTGTATAAGAGACAGGAATTGATTTTCGTAAATATTAACAACTTCTGAAAATGGACCTGAAGAATTAAAATTATAAACATCAGTAGTCGTTGCTGTCAAAACATAAGTGTCATAACCTGGCATATTGCCAAAAGCGATACAACTTCCAGTAGTATTATTTTTTGCAATTAAGTTTGTATTAGGGTCTGCCACCTCAATATTCCCAGAAACCGATGATAATTCCTCGCCTACAAGCAATTCCAAATCTAAAGAAGGATCTCCTACGTTGGCAGTAACAGGATCATCATTAATAATAGTTGATGAATTAGGTTCGCAATCAGAAATAATGGTAATATCAGCTTTGGTTATAGAAAAGAAAATATTACCAACCGATTCGATTTTTACTCTACCTTCTGTAACTGCATTTGCCGGCATTGTAACCGTATGCAATCCATCGTTAGTTACGTTTGAAGCTAACGTTGTTGAAAAAGAATTTCCCCCATCACTCGAAAATAAAATATTGACATGGCTACAAGAAATAGGTGCCATATCTGTATTCCCAACCAACCATTCAATATCTACAGATTCACCTGCTAAATATCCTATAGGTGAGCTTGCAGTGGTCACTTGAAAAGGCCCTGAGTTTCCATCAACTGTTATTGTTAAATCTTCATAAGATACTCCACTGATGCCATTGGGATCAGTTCCTCTGGCAATAAATCTCATGTCTATGGTACGCCCTATCTCTGGTAGTATTTCTCCCATTGTTTGGGTATCATCCAATATATCCGTCAATTGTGGAAAATATCTCATTTCTCCATCAGCTGAAGGGTCAAAACTTCGAAATAAAGGAGCTGAAGTACTCAAAGCAGCATCATTGGGTGCTCCATTTGGGCAAGAAAGGCTAAGATTATCAGTATCTACTTCTTCCCAAGAACTTAACAAGGGATCTCCATCTGGATCAGTCACCGTTGCTGATAAAGAAAATGGTGTTTCAGTTGGTATGGTTTTACTTGATGGCATAGTTATTACTGGTGGAGAATTTCCAGAAGAAGTAGATGTATAACAGCTTCCAGAACCTGATACAAAACTTTGAATTTGATCAATAGAGTGGCTATGAAAATATTGGAAATTAGCTTGTGGAGTAATATTCTGATTTGAACATGATCCGCCAGCTCCACAATTTCCCTCATAACTCATCAAACTATTTCCTGAACCTGGTTCTACCCCATTACCGACGGATCGTTGAGATCCACCACAATTTCCAGCTGTTCCATAAAAAGTATGGGTTGCTTCAAATTGATGTGCTACTTCATGCGCAAAGATATCCATCCAAAAACTGGCAGGGTAACTTCCACCACAACCCGTCCATCCTCTTGCTTTCGAACTTGAACTGCAAACAACTCCTAGACTAGCCACTCCACTTCCCCACCATCCATTTGCTGGTGGGTCCATTTCATAAAAAGCATGTCCGAAATCATAATTGCCACTACCAATCTCATTGTTAATTACTGTTTGAGTTGTATTTAATTTTGTAGAGTTGTTAGTTGGGTCAAAGCCATCAGTTGCAGGATTGAAGAATATGATGTCGTCGTTATCAGCTGTAAGCTCAAAAGTAACTGCTAAATCTCTCTCATACAATGTGTTAAGAAGTGTCAAATAGTCGGTAATTATACCATTAATAGTGGCCAAATTATTTCCATGTTTAGCAGAAAATTCGCCAGTTGAGGCAATTGCAATTATATATTTTCTCTCATTAGAGCCATAAGATTCTCTTGATGTTGATTTGCTACTTGGCTTAAATTTAGAATGATCTGTTCCACAAGTAAACGTTTCCAAAATAGAACCGTCATAATTATATACCTTATGATATCCACCCTGTGTCGGTTCAATGAAAATACTTTTGGATTTTGAAAATATTAATGCAGATATTCCTTTTTGAGTAATGGACATCCTCCCTGATATATATTTATCATTGATCCCTCTTATTTTATACGATCTATTTTCAGGATATCGGTGATAGATTGCATCAGCGACTACAGAAGCTTCAGCCACCTCTACTTCATGGTATATTCCATCAGAAAAAGGAATTTTCATTTTTATCCATTGTTGTTCTTTGTCAGAATATCTTGGAGCGCTGGCAAGATCAAATTTTATTTTTTGAAGTGAAGGACTAAAAAGGAATTCTTCTTTTATTTCCTTTTGTGCATTGATTTCGTCACTCTTTAAAGTTAGAGTTGACTGTGCAACAGAAAAGAACTGAATAGAAAATAGAAACGTAGCTAATAGGTATCTCATAGTGGCTGATTAACATCTTTGAAAAATATAGGGTGTTAATACTTGGGACTACTATAGAAGTAAATATGAAACTCAGAAATGATAAAATCATTGATTTTATATGAGTTACACATTAACTTTTCACAAATATCACTAATTAAGATCAATTTTCATACCATAGATGATGCGTTTTTGTCTGAATGGAAGACAAAACACAATTTTTATGATTTAGTCTACAATTTTGAAGATTGATAACTATGATAAACCATGCTTATATTATCAATTAATTGACCATTTTCCTTGAAAAATTCCTTTATTCTTCCACATTCTTGGAATCCCATTTTTCTGTATAGAATCTTAGCTGGATAGTTGCTATCATAGACTTCAAGCCAAACAATTTCAAGAAGTTCATTTTCATCTATCCATTTAATTGCCTCTCTTATTAGTAAGGAGCCTATACCCAACCCTTGCCATTTTTCTGCAACTCCCATACCTAACATACCCGTATGTATGAGTTTTCTTCTTTGGTTGCCTTTTATATCAAGATTTCCAATCAATTGACCTTCATTCTCTGCAACAAATAAGCAACTATTTTTTTCTTTTAAGAGCATGTCAATTAAAGCTGTCTCTTCTTTAACTGAGTTTTTGTATTCGTCTTCGAACAAAGGGATAGTCTTTGTGTTTCGAAGATATTGTAATTTTAGTTTTAGTAGTGATTCTGCATCCTTTGATTCTGCAGGTCTTATGATTATATCATGTCCATTCTTAGATTTACAAGTAGTTTTTAGTATCATAATATTCAATTTCGAATACGAAGATAATCACCAATAAATAGTAATATTGAAAATAAAACATAATAGAAACTTGCCGTTCGTGAAAGAAGGTTGGATGGGTAATCCAATCAATGCTGATGATCAATATATGAATCTTGATGGTCTTTCAGCCAGAGGGTTTAAGGCTGTGTTTAATTGGAAAGTAATTCAAAAAAATAAGTATGCCGAACAACGAAAAAATCAACAGACGAATGTCACAGTTCAAAAAAACTCAGATTTTCTAAATCGTACAAATGATGGAATAACGTGGCTTGGTCATGCCACGTTTGTTTTTTGTATTGGAGGTGTGAAAATAATTACTGATCCAATATTGTATGACATTTGGCCACTTCAAAGATTTACAGAGTTGCCTTGTGAAGTTGATCAATTGACAGGATTTGATGTTATACTACTTTCTCATAATCATAGAGATCATGCTGACAAAACCAGCATGAAAAAAATCACAAATCTAAACCCTGATGCAGTAATTTATACAGGTTTAGAAATTAGTAGCTTGCTTGAAGGATGGAATATTAAGAATAAAATTGTAGAAGCAGGGTGGTATCAATCATTTCCGAAAATTGATAATAATATTGAAATTACATATCTACCTGCTAAACATTGGAATAGAAGATTTTTTCACGACTTAAATAGAATGCTTTGGGGTAGTTTCATGATTACCCATAATGGTAAAAATATATATTTCGGTGCGGATAGTGGGCTGGGCGTACACTTTGAAGAGATTGGGAATTTGTACGATATTGATATTGCTATCTTAGGGATAGGAGCGTATGAACCTATTTGGTTTATGAATCTTAGTCACACAAGTCCTGCTGGTGCTTTGGAAGCAAAAGAACAACTCAAAGCAAAAACAATGATACCTATGCATTATGGTACTTTCGATTTGAGTGACGAACCTATTTTTAACCCAAAGAAAGTACTTATCGATTTGTCGAAAGAGAGAAATGATATTGCAATATTAGATATTGGTGAGAGATTAGTTGACTATTAGAAAATCATTTCAATAGTTAAGTTCTAATAATCTATTCTTTCAACTTCCTTCTCAATATTTTTCCCACATTTGACTTTGGTAGTTCATCATGGAATTCTATAAATCTCGGTACTTTGTATCCAGTCATGTTTTCTCTACAAAAAGCTTTAATTTCTTTTTCTGTTAGAGATTTATCACTCTTTACGATACAGGCTCTGACTACTTCACCAGATTTTTCATTAGGCATTCCTACTACAGCACATTCTAACACTTTTGGATGTGTACATATTACGTCTTCGATCTCATTAGGATATACATTGAATCCAGAAACTAGAATCATATCTTTTTTACGATCTACAATTCTGAAATAGCCATCTTCTTCCATGAGAGCAATATCACCAGTATTGAGCCATCCGTCAACGATAGCATCTTCCGTTTCTTGGAATTTATTATAGTAGCCTTTCATTACTTGTGGCCCTTGTATTTGAAGTTCACCAATTTCACCAGGCGGGAGAGGGTTTCTTCCATCATCTACTATTCTGATGTTTGTTGAGGGAACAGGAAGGCCTATACTACCCAAGCGTGCTGTCCCATCTATTGGGTTTACAGTTGCTACTGGAGAAGATTCGGTCAGTCCATATCCTTCTGAGAGTGTAACACCTGTTATTGCTTTCCATTTCTGGGCGACTGAAGTTTGTACTGCCATTCCTCCACCTACAGTGATTTTGAGTGAAGAGAAATCTAATTTTTGGAACTCCGTATTATTAGTTAATGCATTGAATAACGTATTCACCGCTGTAAGAATTGTAATCTTATTTTTTTTGAACTCTTCTATGAATTTCGGCATGTCTCTTGGGTTTGTCACCAATACATTTTTCGCACCGTAACTCACCATAACCATGCAGTTGACAGTAAATGCAAATATGTGATAAAGTGGAAGTGGAGTTAAGACGATCTCTTTTCCTTCAACAAGTTCATTCCCCAACCATGCTTTTATTTGTAACATATTGGCTATTAGGTTTCTGTTTGTTAGCATAGCTCCTTTTGCCACTCCAGTTGTTCCGCCCGTATATTGATGAACGATTACATCATCGGCACAATTTTCAAATTTCTTAATTTGGAACTTCTTACCAGTCTTTATTGCTTCTGTAAATGTGACAGTATTTGGAAGGTTATATTTTGGAACCATTCTTTTTACCTTCTTCACCATGAAGTCTACAATGCTTCCTTTGATGGATCCCAACATCTCTCCAATAGAGGTAAGAATAATAGTATCGATTTGTGTTTCAGGCAATACTTTTTCTAGATTCGCCGCAAAATTATCAGCTATCACTATTGCTTTTACATCACTATCTGTGAATTGATGTTTCATTTCACGTGGAGTATATAAAGGATTGGTATTTACTATAGTCAATCCTGCTTTCAAACATCCAAACAGTATAACAGGAAACTGAAGCAAGTTCGGCATCATCAAAGCAATCTTATCCTTGGGTTGTAATCCACGACTATGCAAATACGCGCCAAACTGGGTAGACAGTTGATCTACTTCTTTATATGTTATTGTTTTACCCATGCATTCATATGCAGGAAGGGCTGCAAATTTTTGCATAGATTCTGTCAGAAAATCGACCATGTTTTCATACTGATCGACATTTATATTGGCAGGTATTCCAGCGGGGTATTGGCTTAGCCACGGTTTATTTTCCATAATAATAAAATTAGAGTTCAATAATAGTGAAAACGATCTTGTGATCCAAACGAGCCTTTAAAAGACGATAAAGATTCTCTAAAGTTTGCCACTAAGAGACTAACAAAAAAAATGCAACAGAAATCAATCTGATGCATTCGTTATTTTAGCTAAGCGTCAGAGAAGATTATCGTCTTCTCTTTTCTTCGAGTTCTTTCAACTCAATGGCATCCTTTCGTTTTTGATTGTCTTTATCAAGAGTCATTTGCTCTCCCATTTGCTGAGAAGCTATGAATGATGCCGTCATATCAGTCAACATATTAGATGCAGCTGATGGATTATTCGGTAATAAGATTAAATTACTGTTAGTTGATTCACCAACGGCCTGCAATGTGTCATAGTGTTGCGTGATTACTATAAGTGCAGATGCTTCCTGTGAGTTGATACCTACTTTGTTCAAAATCTCTACAGAATCCTCAAGACCCTTGGCGATCTCTCTTCTTTGATCAGCAATACCTTGACCTTGTAATCTTTTACTTTCTGCTTCGGCCTTTGCTTTCGCTACGATTCTGATTCTTTCTGCTTCACCTTCGTATTCTGCAGCGATTTTTAGTCTTTCTGAAGTATTTATACGATTCATGGCAACTTTTACCTCTACATCAGGATCGATGTCAGTAACGAGTGCTTTTACTATTCCGTATCCATACTCGTTCATCGCTTCTCCTAGCTCTCTACGTACGGCATTGGCGACATCGTCTTTCTTGACGAAGACATCATCCAATTTCATTTTCGGTACTTCGGCTCTGATCGTATCAAATACATACGAAGTAATCTGATCATGTGGATTTTCTAGTTTATAAAATGCATCATAAACTGCATCCTTCAATATTTTGAATTGCACAGATACTTTCAGTTTTACGAATACATCGTCAAACGTTTTGGTTTCTACCATTACGTCTAATTGTTGAATTTTGAGGTTGATTTTACCAGCTACCTTATCGAGAACTGGGATTTTAAAGTGAAGACCTGGTGTCTTTAGAGAATGAAATTTACCAAACCTTTCAAGGATAGCTATAGTCTGTTGTTTGACTATAAAAAAAGAAGATATAATGATAAGTAACAAGGGTACTGCAAAAATTCCTAATAGTGGGTTCATATTTTTAGATTGATTGATTCGAATTCAATATAGACCCAAATAACGAATTTTGTGCTGTATATCGGCGAAATGATTTAAAAACACGATGAAATTGAAATTACAATACACTTATATCTCATCACCAGAAACATCTGGAAATAAAGTAATCCTGTTCAAGGTCAATAATATTATAGCTATTGATCTTGAACAGAAAATTGACTTGTGATTGATTTAATGTTAACCCTTTGCAGGAGTTAAAAACTTTGGTGGTTTTATTTTTTGCACGCCCTGTTTTGGTAATAAATCCATCAATTCCTTCACCGCTCTTTCAAGCTGTGGATCTCTTCCTTGAGAAAGAGATTTTGCATCTTGTCTCACAAATATATCTGGTGCTATTCCTTTATTTTCTCCAACCCATTCATTACTGACAGGGTCGAAAATGGCATTATCTGGGCATGTCACTCTACCACCATCAATCATTCTATAATGTGTTGAAGATTTTACTAATCCTCCCCAAGTAGTCCTTCCAATCAATTGTCCAGCTTTCTGCTGGCGAAATACCCAAGGGAAGAAATCCCCCCCTGATCCAGCCATTTCATTAATCAACAACACCTTTGGTCCTAGAATTCCAGCGGGTAGTTTCATCGGTGCACCATTTGGAACTTCATTGGTGATTGCTGCTCTTATTTTTCGAGTCATATTATCAACCATATAATCATCTAGAAGTCCACCGCCATTGAATCTTTCGTCAATAACTGCACCTAACTTATCTTGCTGTGCAAAGAAATATCTATTAAACGAAACGATTCCTCTGCCGCTTGTATTGGGTACCCAGATATAAGCGAGCTTACCCCCAGAAAGAGAATCAACCAGCCTTCTGTTATCTTCCACCCAAGCTCGTTGCCTCAGGCCATTATCTGATCCTATTGGCTCTACAGTCTCTTGCCATGCATCAGCAAATGATGGCTTATCATTGATATGAATAATAGTTTGTTCCCCTGCTGTACCATCGAAGTGTTTATATGGATTATCAGTAGATTTAAGCTCTACTCCATTTACACCTACGAGATAATATCCATTCTTTATTTTTGTCCCAGGTCGATCCAATGGCCCAGATAATCCTGGATTCCATGCTTCAGTAGTAAAGATTCTTTTGATTTTCCACCTGCCTTTATCGGCAATCAAGTCCACACCTAATAATCCCATATCGGAATCCTCTACATCTGGATAGTCTCCACCACTTACAAAACTATGCCCAACTGATAATTCTCCATTAATTTGATCTAGGATATAATTCAAGTCCGCTCTATGCTTGACGTATGGTAGCAATGGCGAATATCTCACATACACATCATCCCAATCCCTACCATGAATATTCGGATCATAGAAATAATCACGCTCATATCTCCACGTCTCTTCAAATATCTGCTTCCATTCAGCAGCACGATCGAGATTCATTTTGAGATTTACACTTACACTTTCTCCACCTTTACCACTTCCTCCACTTGCATCCATGATGTTCCATTTTCCACTTATTCTGGATAATAGTTTTTTACCATCACTTGACATGGACATATATCCAGCCCCAGAGACAAACTCTTTTGCTTCCCCATCTTTTAATTTAAATTTATGGATAATTAGTGCTCGACTACCTGGTTTCCTTTCTGCGATAAATACAGATCCTTTTGGACCAGCAATGAGTTGAACAAAGTTTCCTTCATCAAGCGGAAGTGGCATAATACGACGAGTGAGATTATCAAAGTCTATTTTGACAACCATTTCATCTTTGTCATCCTCATCTTTGTCTTTTTTATCATCTTTATCATTCTTCTTTTTGTCGTCTTTCTTATCTTTTTTATCATCGTCTTTATCACTGTCTTTATCATCGTCTTTCTCCTCTTTTACTTCCTCTTCATCACTTTTTGGTTCGAATGGAGAAGTTTCTTCTGAGGTAAGATTGATAACGTAAGCTGCATATTCAGGATCTGCTTGCATGCTACTTGTATTTGCCCATCCAGATCCTAGAGCAACATCTGTACTTGCAGCAAAATATAGATGCTTACCATCTCTATCCCAAGTAGGGTATACAGCATCAGCGAACTCATTTGTAAGTCTTTTGGGAGAATCAGAACCGACTTTCCATACCATGATTTTTCTCAGATTATTAGTGCCAGAGGTATTGTATGCTAGCCACTTTGAATCAGGAGACCATGCAAGATTCATATTGCCTCTGTCTAGGTTATTGCCTGCATGACCAATTGCTTTGATTGATTGATCTTTAAGGTTTACAATTTGAATCCAAGTATCATCATCAACGAAAGCTATTCTTTTTCCATCAGGACTCCAAGTTGGTTCCCAACCCAATTTCGATTTGCCAATATCTATACTTATTGGGTCCTTCATTCCTGATTGGTCTTGGAGCATAAGACTGTAACCCTTTCCACCTGTATCAGAAAAATAGGCTATCTGGTCACCTTTTGGAGACCAGATAGGCCTGCGATCTGCTGCACCAGAAGATTTTGTTAAGTTTCTTGGAGCTCCATCCTTTGCAGGCACAGTAAAAATCTCACCTCTTGCTTCCATAACCAATCTCTTACCTGTAGCGGATAAAGAAACTGATTGTGCATTTCTACTCACATCTTCCCATTTATTTTCTGCCCATGGGAAATCTCCGATAATATTAATTTCTATTTGAGAATGACTCTTTGTACTAATATCATATAGATGCAAATAACCATCTCTTTCATATATAAGTGTGCCATCGTGAGCTGCTAAAGCCTTCACATCCGATCCGGTAAATTCAGTTACTTGAGTAAGAGCTTTAGTTGCTGGAACAAATTGCCAAATATTGGCGGTACCGTTCCTATCCGAAATGAAATAGATTTCATTATTGTGCCATACTGGTTGGATATCACTGGTCTGTTCGTTTGGAATCAGAATTTCAGAATTATCATTCAAATCCAATACGATCAATGGTGTGTTCTGTCCACCACGATAAAGTCTCCATTCGCTGTCCCATCTGGATACCCGATCAACGATTAGTTTTTTCCCATCAGGTGAATACTCAGCATCGAAACCCCATTGAGAAGAAACCCTCATAGCAGGTCCGCCATCTTTTGATACTGACCAGAGATAATTGTGTCTAGATGGTGCAGTTCCTCTCGCTGATGCAAATAGGATTGACAATCCATCTGGAGACCAATCTCTCACACTCGCTCCTCCAGGCAGCCAAGTTAATTGTGTTGGTGTTCCTCCTTCTATTGGGACGATGTATACTGAACTATTTCCTGACCTATTTGATGTAAACGCTATTGTTTTTCCATCAGGAGAAATGTGTGGTAAGCCTTCTACTGCTTGAGTACTTGTTATTCTATTAACGTTTTGTCCATCTCTATCCGCTACCCAGATATCAGAGGCATATGCAAAAGCAATATGATTATCGCTTAATGCTGGCTGTCTTAATAAGCGGGTTCCCTGACTGAAAAGAGAACTAGAAATAATTGAGAATAGAAATATGTAAAAATAAAAAGCTGAGTTTATTTTATTCATTAATATATTAGTTAAGTTGCAATGAAAGTAGTTATTTTATGTGTGCTCATACTGTTATTTTTAACCAATTCGACAAGATGATGTTTTTTGTATACTAAAACAATAATTTTTGAATTGACAATATGGAATGAATCCTTGATAGCCTTACGAATTTTTAATCAAAATACAATTGCAATAAATAACAAAAAAGGGGTGATCCCAGATTGAAATCACCCCATTATTTCTAAATTAATTTTTATTTACCCTATAGCAGGAAACTTCAATGTAGCACAAAGCAACCCACAAATAAGAATAGTAGATATAGCCCAATATCCCCAATGAATCAAAGTGTATTTCCACCCTCTTCTTTCGAATAAGGCATTTACTCCTATCATAGGTAGTGCTATGAATATAGCGAAGATTAAACCATGTACGGCGCCATGGCTGAATGTGCGATGTCTATCTCCATATTTATTCATGAAGTCGATCAAGTCATTTTGGACGGCACTTCCAGCTACTTGCATTTCTGGCATCATAAGTCCGGCTATACTCGTCTGGTGTATTGCATATGATGTCATCATCATTGAAAACATAACACAGAATAAGTACGACACACCAAATATGACTGCCATATTTCCTTTCTTCAAATATTCTTCAGTGAATCCATTGACCTTCATCCAAGGCTTGCCAAATAGTGGTCCGTACCATAAGGCACCCAATAAAAATGGAATAAGAGCGGCCACAAAGATCATGTAAATGTTAGTAGGCATGTTAGTTAGTTTTAGTTAAATAATAATCTACAATATACAGACGAATTAGTAATATCGGATGGGAGTAGGGTGAAGAATTTCTAAATCCTTGATGGAATGCATCTAATTAAGATTGATTTACCTGATAATTAGGGTGGAAAAGATGAAGTTGTTTATGAGAATTTGAAATGTATGATAGTAAGCCTACTTATGCGCTGGCCAATTAGTGGGTTTGCAGTGCAGGCCACCCTGTTAGTGCGGTTTGCTTTGTAAGGTGCTTTGTTAGTGGGTTTTCAGTGTAGGCTGTCGTTAGTCTGTTTGTTTTGCAAGCCAGCCAATGGTTGCTCGTTTCTTGTTGCTCGTTTCTTTCGGAAGCCGATCAATGAAGCCGATCAATGAAGCTGATTAATGAAGCTGCCCTATTAGTGCGTTTGCTTTGCAAGCCGCCCTATTAATCAAGCAAGTTGTTCTCTAGGGCTATTCTTACTAAACCTGCGCTATTTCTAGCATTCATTTTATTGAGAAGACTACTACGATGAGACTCTACCGTCTTTAGACTTATGAATAGTTTGTTGGCTATTTCTTGGGTAGTGTGTTCTTGGACGATCAATTTGAGGACTTCCTTTTCTCTTCTTGATATTTTAGGGAAAAAGCCTTCTCTTTGTTTTGAGGCACGACGCTGTTTCATGAGGCCTTTCATGATTGTTTGTGTTACATCATCGCTGAAGTATGATTTACCACCTACTACAGTACGAAGAGCTTTGAGTAGTTCTTCTCGGCCTGTATTTTTTAGAATGTAACCTTCTGCACCATTATTTAGAATTTCTGTGACGAAACTTTCTTCGTTGAACATTGAAATAGCCAATATTTTTGTTTTGTTATCAAATTCTTTGAGTTTTTTACAGACCTCTATACCATTCATGCCAGGCAGATTGACATCAAGCAGTATAAGATCTACCTCATTGTTTTTTACAAATTCGACAACTTCTGGTCCATTATATACTTTACCTACTACATTGATATCTGACTCGGCTTTGAGAATAGAGTCAATTCCATCTACAAACATTGTGTGATCATCCGCTAACAATACATTAATCATATTTCTCTTTTTTATGAATTGGTTATTCTTCGGAAGACCTCTTCTAAATACTAATTCTAATAACGTAATAATGTTCTGTGCTGACACACAGAATTTTATAATATATCAAGGGGACTGATAATATCAATGAATCTACATATATAATACTCATTGAATACAAAGGCTAAGGTATAGTGATTTCTCCTAATATAATAGGGGAATACCCTTAAAGTGCAAAATGGGTGATAACAACTATAGCGGGTAAGCAGAATGACTGCATATTTGTGTTATAATTATTGATACAGATTAATAACGAACAATTAGGAAGAAGCGGAATAGAATTTCCTTACATGCATGTGGAGGAAATTTATTTAGTTTTTCAAATTTAGTATGACCATTGCTGGTAGAATGATCATATGATACGGATTGCAATAAGTAGGTAGAGGGGTTGAATTTTTTAGTTCTTAGAACCGATTTGCTCAAAAGGTCGAATAAATGAGATGCCTCTCCTACGAATTGTTTTAAACAGTAAAGAAAAGAGTGCTTTTACCACTCTTTCAAAGATATATAACTTGTAAATACTCATTGGGATTGACTATTGCATTCAAAGAAGAGCCTCCAAAAAGTTGGAAGGCTCTTCTTTATTTTATGTATAACGTATATTAAATCTGGAGTATTGAAATCTATATAATTTACATTACATCACACTTCAACATCTTTTCACTATTAATAAAGCCTTCTATCCTATCACCAATTTTGATTGGCCCGACACCCGCAGGAGTACCAGTAAATATATAGTCGCCCATCTGGAGCGTGAAATACTTTGATAGATAGACTATGATATCTTGAAATGAAAATAATAGATCTTTTGTGTTTCCATCTTGTACTACTGTGCCATTCAGTTTTGTAACTACATTTATGTTTTGAGGATCCAATCCTTCAAACGGTACGAACTCTGAGATTGGTGCAGAATGGTCAAAACCCTTTGCAATTTCCCATGGATGTCCTTTTTCTTTACACTTTTGTTGTAAATCTCTAGCCGTAAAATCTATCCCAAATCCGACACCTTCTATATATGACAAGGCAAATTCTGGTTGTATATGCCTCCCGTTTTTTCCAATCTTCAACACTACTTCGCCTTCATAGTGGATATCATTTGACAATTCTGGGTAGAAAAAATGCCTATTCTTAATCAACAATGCCGTGGGGGGCTTCATAAATACAAGCGGGCTCTCTGGTATAGGATTGTTAAGTTCTTTAGCGTGGTCAGCGTAATTTCGACCTATGCAGAATATTTTCATTTGCTATTTTCTTATCTCCGCTCCTAATTGATGTTCGTAACTTCCAATCATCTTCTTCATCACTTTATCCACATCCTTATCATTAAGTGTCTTTGTCACATCTTCGAATAGGTAACTGACAGCATAAGACTTTTTGTCTTTACCGAGGTGCTCCTCATTTGTATATACATCGAATAGGTTGATGTCTTGAAGTAACTTCTTATCAACTTTAGTGGCGATTTTTTGAATTTCTTCAAACTTCACACTTTTATCAACGACCAATGCAAGATCTCTTCTCATCGATGGGTATTTGCTAATGACCTGTACTGTATTTTTTACTCCCTTACCAGCTTTCACCAATGCTTTTATTGGAATTTCGGCATAGAATACTTTTGACTTGATACCTAGTTTTGATAAGATCTCACCATTTACCTCACCAAACTCTACCAGCGATGAAGGACCTCTATGATATTTAAGACCGTATACGAATCTATCATCTTCAGTTTCGGAAATTTGATAACTAGAAATACCTAATCTCTTAAATGCAGAGTTGACAGTTTTTTTAAGATCGAAGAAGTCAACTTGTGATTTGAATTCATGTCTCCAACTCTCTGATCTTCTTTTACCTGATAGGAATATTGTTAAGTATTCAGTCTCATTGAAGTCTTCGTCTGTTTTGCGGTAGGTTTTGCCGTATTCATATAATCTTACATCTTGTTGGCGTCTGTTATGATTATGAAGTACAGACAACAATCCGCTCACCATCATCTCAGGTCTCATGATGTCAAGATGGATATTAGATGTATTGTTAATGTATACTAATTCCGCGTCCTCGATAGGAAGTATATCTCTATAGTTCTTTGACTCTATAAGAGAAAGACCCATCATCTCGTTTAGCCCTTGTGCAGATAAATAGTCAGCAATGGTTTCTTTGATTTTTCTTTTACTTGGGAATTCAGTGAATGAAAGTGTGCTACTCACCTTGGTCGGAATCGGAATTTTATTAAATCCATAGATTCTTAATATTTCCTCAATTAAATCAACATCACGAAGGACATCAGCTTTATTAGTTGGTACATATACTCTAATCTGCCCATCATTTAATGGAGTGATCTCCATATCCATTGCTCTAAGGATATTATGGATTTCTTCAGGAGTTATCGTCGTGCCTATGAGTCGATTTACTTTCTCGTAACTAAGTGTGATTTCTCTCGGCTTTATTTCTGTAGCGTAAATATCTACGATTTCACTTGATATAGTAGCATCTGCATATTCTACCATAAGAAGAGCAGCTCGTTTCAGTGCTGTCACAGTGATGTTTGGATCACTTCCTTTTTCATAGACTTTTGCTGCATCAGTTCTTAGGAGATGCCGAGTGCTTGTTCTTCTGATGTCTCCTGCCTCGAAGTGAGCGGATTCCAAAAAGATATTAGTCGTTGTGTTTGTTACACCACTACTTAATCCTCCAAATACACCAGCGATACACATGCCTTTCCCTTCTCCATCACAGATCATGAGGTCTCCTTCATTCAGGGTACGCTCATTTTCATCAAGACTCATAAACTTATCGCCAGTTTTTGCTTTCTGAACGATTATCTTTTTACCTGTTATTTTATCAGCATCAAATGCATGCAAAGGCTGACCAAATTCATGAAGAACAAAATTCGTGATATCTACAATATTACTAATCGGTCTTACTCCTATAGCTTTAAGATAGTTTTGCATCCAATCTGGGCTATCTCCAACTATAACTCCTGTAAGTGTCACACCAGAATATCTTGGGCAAGCCTCCTTGTCAACAACTTCCACTTCAATTGGGAAGCTACTATATGCCACAGAAAAAGCAGATATATCTGGCTCCTTAGCATCCTTCGTATAGTTATTATTTATCTTTAAGTATGCACAGAGATCTTTTGCTACACCTAGATGAGAAGTTGCATCTGATCTGTTAGGTGTAAGGCCTATATCAAATACTGTATCACTTTCTATATTGTAATATTCAGCTGCAGGTGTTCCAACCTTAGTTTCTTTTGGCAATAGTAAAATACCATCATGACCAGAACCAAGACCTAATTCGTCTTCAGCGCATAACATCCCTTCTGATAATTGACCTCTTATTTTACCTTTTTTAATTTTCCAAGGTTCATCAGCATTATATAGAGTTGTACCTAAAGTTGCTACCAACACTTTCTCACCTGCAGCACAATTTGGAGCTCCACATACGATTTGTAGATCTTCTTCCCCGCCTACATTTACAGTAGTTACGTTGAGTTTATCTGCGTCTGGGTGTTTTTCGCAAGTTTTTACTTCACCAACTACTACTCCTTTGAGTCCGCCTTGAATCATTTCTACCTCGTCAATACCTTCTACTTCCAGTCCTATGGTAGTGAGAACTTCCGATAGATCTTCTATGCTCAAGTCTATGTCTATATATCTTCTAAGCCAGCTTAATGATGTCTTCATGTATTATAATTCACCTTTGATTGAATATGTAGTTTTCTAGTACCCATAGGTACGAATCTGCAAAGTTAAGATGTTTTTGAAATAGGACAGATATGTTAGGGTATTTCTTTGTTTAAGTATGATTTTGCAGTTTAAAAATTCCTAATTCGAATTCAAACTTTTGGCAACCTCACTGTAAAAGTGGTACCAACTCCAGGTTTTGAAGCTTTCACAAATATCTTTCCTGAATGATAATTCTCAATAATTCGTTTAGCTAAAGAAAGCCCAAGGCCCCATCCACGCTGTTTGGTTGTGAATCCAGGTTGAAAGACAGTACTATGTTTACTTGATGGGATACCCTTGCCAGTATCAGTCATATCTATATTGATATAATCACCATCCTCGTAGATTTTAGCGGATAGTTCTCCTTTTCCATCCATCGCATCTAGGGAGTTTCTGATCAAGTTTTCTATTACCCAATCAAATAAATGTTTGTTGATCTTTACCAATAAATCTCCATCGGTCGGTTCTGGATAGCTAAAGAAGACTTTTCTAGGTGCACGTTTTTCCATGTATTGACGACATTCATCCATCTCTTTGAAAATATTGATTTGGGTTAGGACGGGTTCTGCACCAATCTTTGAGAATCGATCTGCTACTAACTCAAGCCTATTGACATCGCTGCGAAGTTCTTCTACTATTTCGAGTTGTTCTTCGGAGGGATCTGTTAACTTTAAGTGTTCTATCCATCCTATGATCGCTGATATTGGTGTTCCTAGTTGGTGAGCAGTTTCCTTTGCCATACCTGCCCAAACACGATTTTGTTCACTACGTTTGGATCCTGTAAGAAAGAAGTAACCGAGGAGGATAAATGAACCAACCAATAAAAGTTGGATAAAGGGAAAGTAGTTGATGTAGCTTACCAATTTACTATCAAAATGATAGACTTTACCACCAGATACTTCTAATGGAGCTTTATTTCCAGATAAAAAACTAGCCCTTTTAAAATTTAGAAATTCACTGTCTATATCTTTATCATCCCCCCAATTATTCCCTTCTAAATCACCATTAGAATATTCTATGATTAATTGCAGATTAGTACTAGCTACAATTTCTTGATGAACACCCAACTCATTATTGAGTTCTCCTTCTTTTTGTTTGATGGCTTGAGATATTCTTGCGTAACTTATCGAATCATTTTCAGCCGAAGCTAAATTTAGTTCCTTATATAACTTATTCATATCATCTGGCACCTTTGTGATTTCATCAAAAGCTTGGAGGTATATAATCGCATCTTTTTTTTCTCTTTCTTTTAGCTGCTGAGCCAAAAAATTAGAATATACCATCGTAATGATCAATATCAAAAGCCCAAAAAATGCAAGGGCCATATTCCAATAAGATCTCTTTTTATATATGTCCATAAATGAAAGACGAATTTTCGTTCAACAAATAACGCATTTTTCATTGGGAAAAGTGTTGATTTTGACCGTTTCACTTTTAGATGAGTAGACCGTTTCACTTTTGGACTTTTAGACTGCTATGATTTTCGACTTTTTGTTGCTGTACTTTTGGACTTTGGGATTGTTAGATCAATCGTTGAGCTGACAAAGGAAGATCGGTGCGTGATCGAAGGAAGATCTGGTTGAGTGGAGAAAGGTTGATCTGGGGAGTCATCGATTTTCTTCATTTTTACTATCTTGACGAATAAATTCATACATATGCGCCATCTACTATTAATAGTATCTCTCAGTTTTTGTTTTTTAATGTCATACGGACAAGTTACTGACGGTGACATTCTCGAGATGAGAGAGCGAGCTGAATGGATCGATGATATGCTCGAATATAGATTAGATTCTCTTCTGCCAGAATTGATGGATCGAGCCAACCTAGATATGTGGATTCTTATTTCTAGAGAATACAACGAGGATCCTGTAATGAAAACCATGCTCCCTTCAGAATGGCTGTCTGCGAGAAGAAGAACTATTATGGTATTCTATAAACCTCAGGAAGGAGACTTAGAAAAAATAGCAATAGCGAGATATAGTGTAGGCAGATTACTTAAAGGAGAATGGAACATAGATGTCTTCCCTGATCAATGGGAAGCGTTAGTTAACTATATCAAAGAAAAGAATCCTGAGAAAATAGGGATGAATTTTTCTGAAGATTTTGGATTGGCAGATGGACTGGTTAGCACAGAACATAAATCATTTCTTAAGAATCTGCCGATCGAATATCATGATCGTGTGGTGTCAGGAGAAGACTTAGCCATCGGGTGGTTAGAGACTCGGTCAAAAGTTGAATTAGAAATGTATCCTCATATCTGCAAAATTGGTCATGATATATTACAGGAGGCATTTTCAGAAGATGTAATTAAGCCAGGAGTAACGGCTACTGTTGATGTCGTTTGGTGGTTGAGACAACGAGTGAGAGAATTGGGATTGACTACTTGGTTTCATCCAACAGTAGGTATCCAAAGGGCAAATGCTGAGAAGTTCGATCACCTAAGAAGCTTTTCTAAACGACCCAAAGAACAAATTATTCAATATGGAGACTTGCTTCATGTGGATTTTGGGGTTACATATCTGAGGCTTAATACAGATCAACAACAACACTTTTATGTACTTCATCCTGAGGAGAATGAAGCACCAGATTATCTCAAAAAAGCATTCAAAGTATCGAATAGAGTGCAGGATATCTTGGTAGAGTCTTTCAGAACAGGAAAATCGGGTAATCAAATATTAAAAGATGCACTTATACAAGCGGAATCAGAAGGAATAATAGCTTCCATCTATACACATCCTATAGGATTTCATGGACATGCTGCTGGCCCAACTATCGGTATGTGGGACAATCAGAAAGGGACTCCAGGGCGTGGTGATTATGCTTTATATCACAATACTGCATATAGCATAGAACTGAATTCTTCATCAGAGATCAAAGAATGGGGTAAGATTATAAGAATCATGTTAGAGGAAGATGGAGTACATACGCCAGATGGTTTTTATTTTTTGGATGGAAGACAGGAGGAGTTGACTACGATTCCTAGATCGAGATGATACACATTGTACGATTATGCAATTTTTAGATGGGTGTATTTTTCTGAAAGTTCTTTCTTGAGCATTTTTGGGAATTGGAATGTATATGCGTGTATCCAAAGTAACATGATTGTTAAATTGATAGCAAGAATCCAGCTTTGATAATGGTTGTAATAGCCTAAATCGTTATCGGACAGGATGGCAGTAAGGACAATAATAGGGATCAAAATGAAAAAAGAAATTACTTCATGCCCCTCAAGGAAAGCATCGATAGCTAAATACTTGTTTTCAAATTTCTCTTTGAAATTGTAGCCAGCTTTAAAGCTATAATAATTACAACTTAATGAGAAGATAATACAAGCAATTAGCAAAATGCCCATATTAAATGGACTTGCATTCTGAAAAAATAATTGTAATACGAAAACAATAAAACCAGCTATTACGACCTTAGGCAGTTTCAAGTAACTCAACATAAATCCAAGATACCTTTTTCTCCAAAATATTGACATAGCTGATTGCTTGGTAGATACAAATGCCGCAAAACCTGTAATTGGGAATTCTGAATAGAGCTTATTCAGTGCTTTTTCGAAACTCAATTCGGAGTTTTTAGATTGTTTTTCTTCTATCGCAGATGCTAGATGGTCAACTATCTCATGCTGTACATCAAGATATTGCACATTTTTACTCTCCACAAATTCGAAAAGTTTATTTACTTCTTCTTTTGATAGGTGATTGGTCATGGTTGATTAGGCTAGTTTAATATTGAGATGGCTGTACTTTTCTTCTAATTCTTGTTTTAACATCTTGGGGAATTCGAAAGTGTAGGCATGAATCCATAGAAAAGCTAATGTTATATAGCTAGATAATAACCAACTTGAAATATTTCCAAAATAGCTGATTTCGGAGGTGGTATCAAGTGATATGTAATATGGTATGAAGAAATATGCCATCCAAATTCCGCCATATTGGAATAAATAGGAGTTCGTAACAAGGTATTTATTTCTAAATTCTTTTTTAAATTCAAAACCGTATTTATATCTATATGCTGCACTGCAAAGAGTTAGAATGATTAAAATAAAATATAATTGTTTCGGGTTGATTAATAAGCCTGTACTTAGAACTGTTTGAAAAATGAAAATAAGAAATGCAGCAATTATTATTTTAGGCAATTTCATATAGCTGAGCATAAAGCTTAAAAATTTCTTTACCCAAAATCTTTTTAATTCTGATTCTTTGGCAAGTACCATAACTGCAAATCCAGTAATTGGAAACTTGCTGTAAACCTGATTCAGTACTTTGTTAAAACTTAATGCAGGATCAGCCTTTTGTACGTCTTCGATAGCGGATGCTAGATGATCTACTATTTCATGTTGCACATCTAAATACTTGATATTTTTACTTTCTACAAATGTAAACAGCTCGTTTATTTCTTCTTTAGATAATTGATTCTTCATAATCTATCAGGCTAATTTGATATTGAGATGGCTGTATTTTTCCTGGAGTTCTTTCTTTAGCATCTTGGGAAATACGAAGGTGTAGGCATGTAGTAACAATGTAATAGAAGTTAGATAAACTGAAAGAATCCAGCTTTGCAGGTAACCGAACTCTTCTAAATGTTGACTTCCGGAAAAATGAAGCGGTGCGAAGAAATAGAAAAACCACACTCCTACATAGAATGATAGATATGTGCCAGTAACCAGATAGTTATGTCTGAACTCTTTAGAGAATTCAAATCCATATTTATATCTATATCCTGCACTAAGAATAGCCAACATCACAAGTGTCAAATACAATTGCTTTGGACTGATAAGGAATCCATTATAAAGGATTAGGTGCAAAAGATAAATTAGAAATCCAGCTATTATTATTTTTGGAAGCTTCATATAGCCGAGCATAAAGCCTAAGAACTTCTTTACCCAGAACTTCTTTAGAGCGGATGATTTCTCGGCAATCATTATGGCAAATCCTGTAATCGGAAACTTGCCATACACCTCACTGAGTGCACGATCAAAGCTCATAGACGGACTATCTGTCTGTTTTTCTTCAATTGCAGAAGCTAAATGATCCACAATCTCATATTGAACATCAATATAATGCACATATTTACTTTTCACGAATTTGAAAAGTTTAGCAATCTCCTCTTCAGTTAATTGTTCTTTCATGATAGCTGAGGGTTTAAGATTAATCGCATGTTTTTGATGTAGTCTTCCATGTCTTGGAGCATGATGGTCAGTTCCGATTCACCCGCTTCAGTCAAAGAATAGTACTTTCGGAATCGATTTCCGATACTTCTTGTTTGACAAGTAAGTATTCCTTTTCCTTCTAGTTTATGAAGTGTAGGATAGAGTGCGCCTTCCGTAATTTTAAATTCATCGGACGTAAGTTCTTTCACTTTTTGAGTGATTTCATAACCGTACATTTCGTTATTGTCAGATAACAATTTGATGACTATCGTTTCCAGACTTCCTCTGAGTAAATTCCTATTCATGCATGTAAATATATACCTAAGAATCTTAGGTAGCAAAAATAAAGAAGCTTATTTTGAAATCATTGCACAGGAAATGTAATCGAGGCTTTATCCTCGTGAACCCATGTAGTATGGAAAACATCTAGTAAATTGGTCGTATTAGAAAAATAAAAACCTGAATATGAGCCTACCTAGCGTGGTACTACACGACTAAAGGCGCGAATACAATCTTGCCCGTAGCTAGAAAAAAAACGAGCACCCATAAAATTCTCGAATCGTAAGTGAACAATACATTAACCTCTAAGCTTCAACAAAGCTACATTCTCTATATGATGCGTATGTGGAAACATATCGACAGGCTGCATCCTTATTGTATCATATTTTTCTGATAGTAGCTCTAGGTCTCGCGCTTGCGTAGCGGGATTACAACTTACATATATGACTTTAGGAGCTTCTAGTTTAAGCAGTGTCTGTACTACATCTTTGTGCATGCCCACTCTTGGTGGATCGGTAATCACTAAATCTGGCTTTCCGTGCTTTGTACTAAAATCATCCGTCAGTATATCTTTTACATCGCCTGCATAGAATGTAGTATTTTCTATTTCATTGAATCGAGCATTTTCTTTGGCATCAGTAATAGCAGCTTCTACTTCTTCGATTCCCGTTACATGACTAGCGGATTGACTAACATATAATGCTATGCTACCAAGTCCAGTATATAGATCATAAACATTCTCTCCTCCTTTGAGTTCTGCGAATTCCACTACAGTGTCAAAAAGAACATTAGCTTGAGCAGTATTGGTCTGGAAGAAAGACTTTGGTCCAATCTTGTATTTCACTTCTCCCAATTGCTCTATAATAAACGGAACGCCATGGTATAGGATAATATCCTGATCAAGAATCGTATCATTCAGTTTTTTATTGATCACATAATGGAGAGAGGATATTTGAGGAAATTTTTCTTTGAGAACATCAAGAAAGGGCATGATGCGATCATCTTCCTTAGCGAAAGACATAATAATCATCCAATGACCAAGTGTTGTGTTTCTCACTACCATATTACGCATGAGACCAGTATGAGCACGAGCATCGTAATATTCCATACCATGCTCATGTGTATAATCTCTAGTGAAATTTCTAATTTCATTGCTCAGATCATCTTGTAAGTGGCATTTATTTACATCCACTACTTTGTCGAATGCTCCAGGAGCATGAAAACCAAGTGCTGGAGATTGTTCGATTTTACCATCTGTAGCTACTTCGGTATCTGTTAGCCATCTTTTGTTAGAGAACGAATATTCTAGTTTATTTCTGTAGTTAAATATTTGTTTGGCACCTTTTATTGGTTGAATAAGAGAAGCATCCAATTTGCCTATTCTAGTCATGGCATTTACCACAGTGTTGGACTTGAATCTCAATTGTGCATCATAATCAAGATGTTGCCATTTACATCCTCCGCATATACCGAAGTGTTCACACTTTGCTTCAACCCGATCTTCTGATAACTTTTTGTACGCTTTGACTACACCTTGAAAGAAGGATTTCTTTTTCTTCAAAACTAAAATATCAACAACATCACCGGGTACAGCTTTATCTATAAAATACACCTTGCCCTCTGCATCTTTAGCAACAGATTTACCTCTATCGGCTACATCTACAACAGGTACATCATACACCATCTTCTGCTTTTGCTTTCTGCCCATTTTAATCTTGTTTTATAGAATTGAAATGCGAAGATTGGCAATTATCACTCTAATTTCAAATACTGAATGATATTTCAATAAAATGTAAGTGCGGCGGTGGAGATTGACATTATAAGGCGATAATATTAAGTTGTTCTTAATAATCTATTTTAAAAGAAAAATCCCGTGGATATTGTAAGAGAATTGAACTTAGAATCTGGTTTTTGATAATATGCATTTAAGATTCCGAATTCATATTCTATGTCAAGAATAAAAGGGCCTATGTCAAATCCTAAACCAGTAACACCACCAAACCATCCATCATTGAGATCGTAGGTAGGTACCGCAATTGATTCTCCAGTAGTATTTATTATGATATCAAAACTGCCAAGGACCTTAGTTCTTATTCTGAAAAAATCTCGAAGGCTGTAAATAGAATAATCTAATCCAACTCGACCATTTAGAATAGATATATTAGAATCATGACCAAACAGCTTGATGGTTTCTTGTGGTGTCCTTGAAATGGCTGTATATCTAGCTCCTAATAAAAAAGACATTGTGCCCGACATGATACGTCCATCGGTTCCTATGTGATATCCAGAATATGAGGATCCTTCTGGATTTGCATTTACATCTTGATTGGTCAAAATACTAATACCAGCATATACACGCGCACCACCCAATTGAGCTTGAGAGATACAGATGAAAGTAGTTAATAAAATAAATATTAGAAAAAGTTGTTTCATGTACCAGTTTTAGGCTTCAGTCCATTACTTAGTAATCACATTTAGTGCCGAACTTTTTAAATGGTAAATATTTGACATTAAACAAAATAATTATGCCGATAAACACAGTTTGGGAATGAATTAGGTTGGTTCTAATCTAGAAAGTAGCCATTTCTTTTCAGTTAAGACTTCAAGACTATTGATTTCGTCACACAGTTTACTGACTGCTTGTCTATCGGTTTTGTTGGTTTTCAACAACTTCCTCGACATCTTCATTATATTTTTATAATTGATTTTGTGATAGCCGATCACTTTTTTTCTGAGGATGTACATTTGCATTGCATCAAGATGAGACTCTAGTAAGTCATATTCTTCAGATTCATAATAAACTTTCATTTGTATAACTTTAGCGGCTAGATTGAAAAGGTGATCTTTGAAATCAACTATTTGTAAAGAGGACAGTGCGGTGTCAAAATCCTGTCTATGGTAACTTATCAATGCCAAGTTGAAATGGTAAGCACTATTTTGCTCTTCTTTTTTAAGGTCAGATTTGTGATCAGAAGTAAATGTTTCAGCTCGATCATATTCTCCAATTTTGACTGCGATTGCTGCTATGTTTCTGTAGGTAAATCGTGATAAATGACCTTCCACCATCAAGTATTTATTTTCTAATGCTTCTTGATATAAGTCGAGAGAGATATTTCCATATTCTAGATGACCTCGATTGAGTAATCGAATACATTGATTGATTGCAAATCTATAAATACCTTGTAATTCGTCATCTGGGAATAGATGTTTTAGCTCATCAATATCTTTTTTGAACTCGTTGAAAAACTCAGCCTCTTTTGGGGTGCTTAGCATCTTATATCCGCTGTAGTATAGTCTAATGCTAGGGATTTTAGTCAGGTCATTCTTTTCTATGTGTTCAATATACGTTTGAAGCAGTCCATAATTATACGACTGCCCATACACAGAATTGTGACCTATAGCAAAGCAAGCTTGTCTAAGTTTTTTACTAATACTGATGTGATCTAGATCATCTAATAGTTCTTGCAAATTGAGGTCTCTAGTTCTATTACTGTTTGATATGTGAGTTCCTTTTTTGAACCCTAATTCGAATTTCAATTCATGATAATCAGCATTTCTATATGGATAGTTTTCTAATCGCTTAGTGCTTATGGTAAATTGACTATCATATAGTTTTTCATCTTCATTGTCTTTGTATCTATCTATTAGTACTTCATCTTGGTAGTATGGATCTTCTTTCGCTTTCAATAGAACTAGAGCAAGTGAAATAATCCTGTAGAGTTCACTCATGTGCAACCTCAACTGAGCATCTGAAATCTTGTTTTTGTAAATTTTATTATTGATTTCACCTCTTGTTACTTTATCGCTTTTCTTAAGAAGAGAAATCAAAAAAGTAAATAGAGTTAAATGATAATCTTTTCCATCGAGAATAGGCGAGAGGATTGAACCTTGGATCGTTTGTTTTTCTTTTTTGGTCAACTGATCAATAATTCGACCCAATTTACTATTTCGCATTTGTTATATTATTGTGCAGTAAAAGTATTTAAATATTTAATAATAAGTATATTATGAATATATCAATTTATATTTATTGCAACAAATGGTATATATTGTCTTCTTTTTATTCGAATTTCTTGATCATATTTACATCAGAAAGGATAATTAAAGCAAGATTATATTGTTTAATATCTGATTATAGAAATGATAGGTGGCTCCCCCATTGAAAAAACACTCATCGAACTAATTGAAACCATGTTACTATGAAAATCTCATTGAACACCCTATTCGTAGGTTTAATATTGCTAATAAACGCTCTGTCTCTGAACTCGCAGTGTCTAGATTTTTCTTTTGAAGAGTCGACTGATGGTTCTGATTTGTTGATAGACATGAGAGTCGACAATTTTACTGATATCCTTGCTATTCAAATGGCCTTTGGGTATCCTCCAGAAAACTTGCAATTGCTAGAAGTTTCTAGTGATGCTCTTTTAGGTATTAATTCATCAAATTTCAACTTAAATAATCCTGGTTACATAGCTTTTGTATGGAATGATGCGATTGGAAACTCTATTGCGGATGGTACATCCTTATTGCAATTTAGATTTCAAGTTTTGGATCCAAGTCCTTCTGCCATAATTATTCTTGACCAAAGTCCACTTGTAGTAGAAATAGTAAATAATGATTTTGAAGAATTGTGTTATTCATCTGATAATATTATTATAAATGATCCTAGGGCAAAGATATTAGGAAATATCACGCATGATATTGATGCTAATTGTACGGAGAGTCCAGATGATAAACCTCTTGAAGGATGGAAAGTGAAAATATCTTCGGATACGGAAACCTTCTACAAGTTCACCAATAGTTCTGGTCAATATATTATAGCAGTAGAGTTTGGAGAGTACACTATAGAAGTATTACCTATCAATGATTTATGGTCACCATGTATAGCATCTAAAACCGTCTTGGTAGATACAGAAGGAATAGATTATCCAGTTTCATTTGTGATAAATCCAGATGAAGAGTCGTCTGCGCTATCCGTCGGTATAAAAGCTGCAAGACTAAGAAGATGTTTTGATAATGATTACCGAATCGTTTATAGAAATGATGGTACAGTAGCTTCCACAAGTACGATTATTGAGATCGAATTGGATGATAATTTAGACTTTGTCGATGCCAATATAAGTGGCGCGGCAGTGATTGGTCAGACAGTAAGTGTTAATTTAGGAACAGTAGAATCTGGTGAATCTGGAAATTTTAAAGTCACAGTAAATGTGAATTGTGACAATACTGTATTGGGAGAAGTTCTATGTGCTGAGGCAGAAATTTCTTCTGACGATAGTATGATTCCTCCTTCGAATTGGAATGGTGCAGTTTTAGTGACAGAGATAAATTGTGAAGGAGATAGTGTTGAGGTGATTATTTCCAATATTGGAAATAATGATGTGATATCGGTACTTGATTTTATAGTTATAGAGGATGATGTAATGTTTCATTCTGACAAAACCGATCCTACACAATTAGAACAACGTAGTTTCAAATTTGAAGATAAAGGTGGAGTATATAGAGTGGTAGCTGATCAACCTGTAGGATATCCATATGGAACATTTGAGACTGATTTTGTTCAGCCTTGTGACGATGATAATGCTGGTTCTTATGAGTTTGTATCTATGTTTCCCAATGCAGATGATGCACCAGTGGTAGACATCGAATGTCATGAAGTGATAGGATCATATGATCCTAATGATATATTGGCATATCCAGCTGGATATAGGGACGAACACAGAATCGATGCTAATCAAGATATTGAATACACGATCCGATTTCAAAATACTGGTACGGATACAGCATTCAATATTGCAATAGAAAATGTAATTGATCCTTCATTAGATATCGAGTCTTTGATAGCTGGAAGTTCGAGTCACGATTATGTTTTGACGATTCTAGAAAATGGAAGTCTAAGATTTGATTTATACAATGTTCTATTGCCTCATTCTACCGCAAATATGTCTGGATCGAACGGATTCGTCAGTTATAGAATTTCTCAGAAACTAGATTTGCCTATCGGTACTCAGATTAGCAATACTGCTGATATCTATTTTGATTTTAATGATGCAATCGTAACGAACACATATCGCCACTTGATCGGTGAAGAATTTATAGAAGTGATATTGGATGATAAAACGATACTGCTTGACAATGAATTAGTAGCGGCACCGAATCCAGCAGTAGATATAATGAGAGTGGAAGTACCAGAAACAACAAAGGATGTTTCATATATCCTTTATAATGTAAATGGAATGATCGTAAATGCAGCGAATTGCCCTTCGAATGTATTCTATATTAATAAAGGTATGATGTCCAGTGGAATATATATCTTAGAAATAAAATCTGAGGACCACACGATAGGAAGAAAAAAATTGATGTTCAATTAATTAAAGGGATGAATATCAAATAAGAATTGATTATTGCAAGTGCTGACCAGTTTGATCAAAGATAGTAGAATTGTAGCAAATTATTATCCTAATGAAACAGTAAAAGATTGTTTTGTTGACAAGCTAAAATTGATCGATCACAGGGGACGTGATTATGGTCAGTAACTATTACTCGAGCCAGCTAAAAGTAGCTGGCTTTTTTTGGTTTATGGGGATAAAATCCACTACTTTGCACTACTCAAGCACTTTATATGAAACGCAAAATAATTCCTGGGGAAATCCCAACATCCGATCTACATCAATACTTACTAGGCTCAGTTTCTCCGAGACCTATCGCATTCGTAAGTACCATCGATGAAAATGGAAACCATAATTTAGCACCATACAGTTTTTTCAATGCATTCAGTTCTAATCCACCGATTGTAGTATTCAGTAGCAATCGGAAAGTATCGGATAATACAACAAAGGATACGCTACATAATATTAAGCTTAACAAAGAGTGTGTGATTTCTGCTGTAAGTCACAGTATCATGAGGCAGATGGCACTAAGTTCTGTAGCTTTTCCTGCGGGTGAAAGTGAATTCGAACATACTGGGTTGACTCCTGTGCCTTCTGATACAGTGTCAGTTCCTGGAGTAGCGGAATCTCCAGTCAATATGGAATGCAAGGTCAAAGATATAGTAACCCTTGGCGAACACGGAGGGGCTGGTCATTTGATCATTTGCGAAGTCCAGATCATGCACATCGATGAAGATGTCATTGTTGATAACCGAATCGATCCGCACAAGATTGATCTTGTAGGTCGTATGGGACGAAGCTTCTATGTTAGAGCGAGCGGAGATGCGATCTTGACGTTGTATCAGAATGTAGGTGCCGATCCAATAGGATATAATGCTCTTCCAGAAATAGCAAAGAAAAGTAATATCCTTTCTGGAAATGATATTGGAGAGTTAGCAGCATTAGAAGTAATGCCGACAGAGGCGGAACTTCAAATAGCTAAGGACACAATCAAAGAATTTTCTGATGAAGTAGAAATCAACTGTATCAACCTTATCCGAGAAGGAAAAACAAATGAAGCTTTAGCATTATTGATAGTAGCTAATGAACTATAAATATTGAGTTCAGAAAAGAACATATGGACTAAATTGAAGAAAAAAAGATCTGCCATGGGTGGGTTTGTTTTTATAATTTGTACTGCTTTGTTAGCCATGTTTGCATACTTTTTAGTAGGAGATAGTAGCCCAAATGCCAATAATCAAAAAGCAGAAATAGCACTTAAAAGTCCAAATTTCACCACCCAAGTAATCATTCTCAAAAACAATAGATACGAGGAAGGTAGATCTATACTTGATAGATTCATGAATGGTGCTGAAAAGCCCTACGACAACTATCCCATCATAGATGCTGAAGTTGTGCCTGAAGGGGTAGAAGTGACTACTCATTATAATCAGAAGAAGATATTCAAAGAGTCAGAATTATACAATGACCTGAATGAAAATGATCTTACGCCTCATCTGAAATCACTGAAGTTTTGGTTAGGAACTGATCGATATGGAAGATCTATATCTTCTAGATTAATTTTAGGGATTCGAATTTCTCTTTTGGTTGGTCTATTGGCCGTAATTATATCCTTATTTGTAGGTACAGTGATAGGGGCAGTCGGAGGTTATTTTGGTGGTTGGGTAGATAGAGTAGTCATGTATATGATTAATGTGATGTGGAGTATACCTACTTTACTTCTAGTGTTTGCTATTGTGTTAGCATTTGGCAGAGGGCTAGGTGTGATCTTTCTCGCAGTAGGGTTGACCATGTGGGTGGACGTTGCTAGGATAGTCAGAGGTCAAGTCAAAAAGATAAAAGAAGAACAATTTGTGCAGGCTGCAAAAAGTATGGGGATCAGAGAATACAATATCCTATTTAAGCATATCCTACCTAATATCATTGGTCCTATATTGGTGATTGCCGCAGCTAATTTTGCAACTGCCATATTGATAGAAGCAGGATTAAGTTATCTAGGATTTGGAGTTCGTCCCCCTACACCGTCGATTGGAAATATGCTTAATGAGCATTATGGATATGCGATTACAGGTAAGCCTATACTAGCCCTTGTGCCTGCCGTTACTATCATGTTGATGGTGCTTTCTTTTAATCTCCTTGGATCAGGATTGCGAGATGTATTTGATGTGAAGGACGGAGGAAATTAGGTAATAAGAGTTTTATGAGACCCTCCTATTTTCAAATTTCGATTATATTTTGTTTTTTTAATCAAAGTATATATGTTTCTCGAAGAAGTACCAGTTGTCTTCCAGTTTAACCCGTTTATCACAATAATCAACAAATTGTTCGTACGTTAAAAAAGATTCTACATTCAATTCGTTAGTAATTTTCACTAAATAGTATTCCTCATCTGTATCGTAAAAATGATTACTGCTATCATCCTCGCATTTAAAATTAAAAGCGACTCCGTTGGATTGGTAATGAACGATACTACATAATTTATTCTCCTTAATTAGGTTACCTATTTCCTCATTAAAAGAAGACTCTAGTAGTTTCATGTATGAACCGCTTTGTATGTATTCTTTATTTGATAGAATTTCGTTGACTATAGGATTTAATTCATTCGGAAGAGACTTAAGACTAATGACTTCCCATTTCATGAATAACCAAAATGTGAAAATAATTATCAAAAATGATCCTAAAATGTTTAGCCTTCTTGTCTTTTTCTTCAATTTAGTTCTAATTATGAATTTGCAACTGGTATGATCCTTCATCAGGATGAAGGCTAAATTTGACAAATATAATAATTGAATCAATTTCGTCCAAAGTTAATGCGCTGTTAATCATATGCACACACTGAGCACAAAAGGTGTATTTTGGGGTTATTAGATTAAGGAGTTGTTTTTTTATTTTAAAAAACACTCAAAAATACAAAACAAGCGTAAAAATATGACGGGCAGTCTCGTAAGAAGATTGATAATATTAGGTGGATTGGTGATTATAGCAATTATCTCTACGCAATCCTATTGGTTGCTCAAAACCTGGGATCTCAAGGATCAAGAATTCGATCAGACAGCACAAAAGATGTTGCTTACAGTTTCCCAAAGAATCGCAAAAAGTTCTTCGTTCGAATTACCAAAGAAAGACTTCATCGAGCGACAAGCATCTAATCTCTATGTTGTGAATATCAATAGTGAAATTAACTTTGATGTACTAGAAGATTATCTGTATCAGGAGATGAAAAATTATTCTTTGGAGACAGCTTTTGATTATTCTATTTATGATTGTACTTCTAAAGAACTGGTTTTTGGTAATTATTGCGATCTAGCTGAAGAGAATAACATCAATAGAAAAGAGCCTTCTATTCCGGCAATTAAAGGATTAGATTATTATTTTGTGGTGCGATTTCCAGCAAGAGAAAGCTTTTTATTGGCGAATATGAATTTGACTGTGATGTTTTCTATTATCGCCATTCTATCTGTCATTTTCTTCTTGTATACCATTTGGATAGTCATGAAGCAGGAGCGAACATCTCAATTGCAAAAGGACTTTATCAACAATATGACACACGAATTCAAAACACCGATATCATCTATTAAAATAGCGGCGGATGTTTTTTCCAAAAGTGAATTTGTAATCAATGACCCGCGATTATCAAGATATGCAGGAATCATTACAGAGCAAAATCAAAGACTCAATGATCAGGTCGAAAAAGTATTGAACATAGCAAGGTTAGAAAAAGATAGTTTTGAATTAAAAAAAGAGCTTATCGATGTACATTCTACCTTAAAAGATATAGCTAAAAGTGAATCAGTTAGATTAGAAAATCAACATATAAACATAGAAATTAATAATGAGGTCATAGAAATATTCGCGGATCCATTGCACTTTACCAATGTGATCACCAATATTATTGATAACGCAATAAAATATAGCATTGGTGAGCCAACAGTCACGATAAGAACAGAAAAAATGCCCAATTTGGACATTATAAAGATCATCGATGAAGGAATAGGAATAGAAAAGGAGAGACTAAAAAGCATCTTTGATAAATTCTATCGTGTATCTACAGGTGACGTGCATAATGTGAAGGGTTTTGGACTCGGTCTTTTTTATGTGAAAAACATATGCACCGCTCATGGATGGATTGTTGAGGTAAAATCAGAGCTAAATCAAGGAACTACTTTTAGTATTAAAATACCGACTTAATATAAATCATGGAAGCAAAAGCAAGAATACTTTACGTTGAAGATGACGAAACATTGGGGTTCGTAACCAGAGATAATCTAGAACAAAACAATTATGAGATAGATCATCATATGGATGGTAAATCAGGGTTAAAAGCATTTGAGAAGAAAGGATATGACCTTTGTCTTCTTGATGTAATGTTGCCTGAGATGGACGGATACGAATTGGCTGAAAATATAAGAAAGCATAATAGCGAAATCCCGATTCTCTTTCTCACAGCAAAATCCATGAAAGAAGATAGAATTCATGGGTTACAATTAGGTGCAGATGATTATATCACAAAGCCTTTCAGCATTGAAGAGCTGATTCTCAAAATAGAAGTCTTTCTAAAACGGAAATATATAGCTACTCCAGATAGCGATGAATATAAAATCGGGATATTTACCTTAGATTATAAAAACCTTAAACTCATAAGTGAAAACAGCGAGTCAAATATGACACAAAAGGAAGCTGATCTTATGAAGCTAATGGTCGAAAATATTGGTAACACACTTAGAAGAGAAGACATACTTAAAAAACTATGGGGAGAAAATGACTACTTCCTTGGGAGAAGTATGGATGTATTCATTAGTCGATTGAGAAAGTATATTAAGTCAGATACTTCATTGACTATAGAGAATGTCCATGGTGTCGGATTTCGATTGATAGAGGGTAAGTAGAGGATTTTAAGTTCTTGCACACGTATTGAAGTTCAGAGACAAACAACTTATTTAAAAATTCAATTATATCATTCAGCAACTATCTAATTATCAAAGAATTGTGTTATATTAGACTGCAAATCTAGAAATAGTATGCTATCACAATTAAACAATACAATAAAGCAGCTTTTATTTCCAAATATTTGTATGCTTTGTGCAAAAGATTATGCTTCCAGCAATACGAATCCATTTTGCTTTTCATGTACGGTCAACATGCCCTACACCAATCATTTTAAAACCAAACCCAATAGTGCTTCCTATAAATTTCGAGCAAGAGTACCCTGTGTTGATGTAGCTTGTATGCTTAATTTTTATAGCTATTCTGATGTGAAACTCATGTTGCATAGATTGAAATATAAAGGCAGAAAAGATATCGGTTTTCAGTTAGGATTGATGGCAGGGCAAAGGGCTAAAGCTTCACCTTTTTTTGATGCTATTGATTTGATAGTTCCGATTCCAATCCACAAATCGAAGTTGATTAAAAGAGGATATAACCAAGCAGCTTTTATTGCCAAAGGGGTAGGTGAAAGAATGAATATTCCTGTTCGCGAAGATGTAATAATAAAACACACCAATACTAAATCTCAAACGAAAATGAATAGAATAGAACGTGTAAAGAACGTAGGATCTTCTTTTCAATTAGTCGATAAGCTTGGAATACATGGCCGTCATATTTTGCTTGTTGATGATGTACTGACTACAGGAGCTACCATGGAGGCCTGTGCAAATCATTTGCTAGAATCGAGAGATGTTAGGTTGTCAATATTATGCATGTGTTTAGCTAGAAATTAGGAGATATTTCCTACTAAAAACCTATTTTTGAACTTTAAATAGTCTGAATCAATTTTTATAAATAGATTCAATGAATAGTGAAATATGAATAGAGATATTGCTGACATGCGAAAGCATTATACCAAGGGAGTTTTGACTGAAGATTCTGTGCTAAATAATCCGATCGATCAATTCAAATCTTGGTTTAAGGAAACGGCGATTGGCGAAGTAGTAGAACCAAACGCCATGATAATCGCGACTGTTGATAAAGATAATATTCCCTCTGCAAGGACTGTATTATTAAAAGAAATAGATCCAGAAGGTTTTCTATTTTATACTAACTATTCAAGTGATAAAGCGAAGGACATTTCTGTAAATCCTAATGTTTCGCTTGTGTTTCTATGGAAAGAAATAGAAAGGCAGGTAAGAATCACTGGAGTTGCCGAAAAAATAACCACTTCACGTTCAGAGGAATATTTCCACAAGCGCCCAAAAGGCAGTCAAATAGGAGCATGGGTATCTCCCCAGAGCTCTGTTATTGAAAATCGTAATGTTCTTGAAGAGAGATTAAAGGAAGTAGAATCCAAGTATAAAGATGAGGAAATTTTACCACTGCCTGATTTTTGGGGAGGGTATATTGTAAAGCCAACTGCCATAGAGTTTTGGCAGGGAAGACCCAGCCGATTACACGACAGACTTAGATATAAATTAGAAGATGGTAATTGGAAAATCGAAAGATTGGCACCTTGAAACTCTAAGGAATGAAACAATAATAAAGGTACATTCTTCTGCTTGCTCTTTTTCCCTTCTTCTGCGTTAAAAAGCCTCGCCTATGCTCTGCATTGCCTACGTTTTTTGTCTTGGAGAATGAATAAATATCAGCACATAAAAACATGCCTTATTAATGTATCATTCCTATGCCATTTTAAGTGAATATTGGTCCATTTCCGTTAATTCTCCTTGATATTCTACTTTGCCAGATCGGATCAGTTGTCTAATTCTCCATTCCGCAGTAGTGTCTGTAATAGTATGTGAAGAATTACTTATAGCTTGACCTATGACTTTTGATGCCACTGTCCATTCATTTGGTATATGGGAAAAGATATAATCATCATGATATTCTTCACTTACTGAAAGTATTTCATTGCCATTTTTTATTCTATATGCTCCATTTTCAAGCATCATAGCAACCCAAAGATCTCTATACATTTGCTGAGCGGCTTCATCTATATTCTGTTTGTTTTTATAAAGATCGATCACTTGATCAGGTGAAAACATTGCTAAATTAACAGCCGGCAGACCATCATTTAATTCTTCAGGAGATAATCTAGAAAGATCGATTATGGACCATTTGAGTTTTCTATTTTCCATATAAGTCATAAGCCATGCCGAAGCCAATATATCATGACATGAATCCCCTTGCCAAATCACAACTTCACAACCCAATACTTGATCTAACAAAACCATGGATTCTTGATAGAAAAGATCGACATCCATTTCAAAATTCACCTCAGAATCTATCATTTTCCAATAATTCTGCCTTTGCGATGTATCCATTTCAGCATCACATTCTGAGATTGGACCTTGGGTAAAATCATCTCTCGATGGTATCGCTTTGTCTCCTAGAAGGCCGTGTAATTTTATTGCTTCTTTCAAGCATCCTGTAGCTGAATCCCCGTATCCTATATGAATCTTTTTCAATTATAAATGATTTTATGTTCAGACTAATTTCAATCCAAATAAACGACTTCTTAGCAAGATCAACTCAATTTATCTAGATTAAAACAAGAAGAGTCATCCTATGAAAGAGGACTCTCTACATTGAGAATGAACAAGACTCGTTTCAATGATGGCTGGATCTATTTTATTATTTCCGCGCCAAGTAACTCATCAGGAATCCCAAATGCATCAACATATGCAAGAGCTTCAGGTCGTATTTCAGCACATAATTTAGTTACTAATCTTCTGATTGCTTTAGTTTTTGATCCATCGACATAGTCACTTTCTAAATACCAGCCTTTATGTTCTTCGATTATTGATAAGGCATATAAATCGCACAATTTAGATAAAGCATTTTTTTCAGGGCCATCTTCAGAATCATTTATTTTTTGAGCAAAATTTCTTAAAACGAGCCTCTCTACATATGCTTTTGCTAATTCGATCATATGATTTTGACATTTCAAAAATGCATCATAAGGAGATATTCTCTTTTTGAGATAATCCTGCATTCTTTGACTAAGACTAATCAATAATTTTTTCTCTCTAAATCTAAATGCATGAAGATGGAATCTTCTGTCCAATAAGTGTTCGGAAGAAGTATTTCTGGTGTAAATCGGGTTGTAACCGACCATGGTATTACTGATTCGGGCACCCAAGTACCTTATAACTGCGGTAAATCCTTCATCATGAAATGATTGCTTGAATTCTGTCAATAACCCTTTAGCTACCAACTGAAGCAAAACCGTATTATCTCCCTCAAAAGTGGTGAATATGTCACTATCTCCTTTGAGTGCGGCGAATCTATTTTCTGACAAATATCCTTTGCCACCACAAGCTTCTCTACATTCTTGAATCGTATCGGTAGCATGCCAGGTGGCCATTGATTTTAATCCTGCAGCTTTGGTTTCGATCTTTCTCATCTGATCTGCATCGGCGTTGATATAATCGTCACTTAGTTTTGATATGGCTAGATAGTAACCATAGGTTTTTGTAAGTCTAGGGAATAGTCTTCTTTGATGTGTAGGATAGTCGATCAGCAGTGTCTCTGCCTCTCCATCTTTAGAAGCAAATTGCCTTCTCTTTGATGCATATTTAATAGCAATAGCTAAAGCCGATTTGGAGGCATTGACTCCTGCTTGGCCTACGCAAATACGTCCTACTACAAGAGCCCCTAACATTGTGAAAAATCGTTTATTAGGATTCTTTATTGGGCTTTCATATACTCCTGCATTGTTTATTGATCCGAACTTGTCGAGGAGATTTTCAACAGGAACAGAAACATTATCAAACCAAAGTCGACCATTATCTACACCATTGAGACCTATTTTATATCCGCAGTCTTCTACTTTTACACCTTCTAAAAGGTTATTGTTTTTGTCCCTTATTGGCACGAGAACCGCATGGACTCCATGATTCTCACCATTTACAATCAATTGAGCAAATACTGCTGCCATTGTGCTGTGAAGCGCATTGCCAATATATTCTTTTCCAGCTTCTATAGAAGGAGAATTTACAACAATACTTTGCCTAGTATGATCATATTTAGCTGTAGTCAATAAACCTCTAACGTTTGATCCATGGCCGGTTTCAGTCATTGCAAAACAACCAAGTAAGTCTGCTTTTCCGAGGGATTCAATGTACTTTCTATGGTGTTTTTTTGTTCCCAAATTATATACTGATCCGCCAAATAATCCAAACTGAACTCCAAACTTGATAAGTAAACTTAGATCCCCGTAAGCTAGTGTTTCGAAGACAGTTATATGGTCACCTATACGTCCTCCTCCACCAAATTCAGTTGAGAAAGCATATGCTCCTAAGCCTTGGTCGGCCAGAGCTTTAACTTGAGCAAGTGTTGTTTTTCTTTTATCCTCTTTGTTTGGGTTTAGGTCATATTTAAAAAATGGATCTTTCAAAAGTTTTTTTACTCTTGCGATGACTTCAGCTTTGTCACCATCTAGTATTGCTTGAAGTTTTTTGGAATCGAAAGTAGAAACAATACTAACTTTTTTATGAGACTTTGCACCTACTTTTGATAAGAGCAGACGGGCACTACTTTCATTATCAAGTCCCATTGCAGATTGTATAGTTTCAATTGCTTTTATAGCTTTTGGATCATTCCATGGTCCATTTTCTTGATTTTGCGCACTACTTTTGGCCATTTCGATGCCTAACTGAACTAAAGATTTTTTTTCTATTCCTTCAAGATCATGAGCATTCTCACGAAGCACTTCTACCCACTCTTTGAATATTGTTTGTGATGGTGGATTTTTTGGATCTGTATATTTTATCAGATAATCTTTTTCTTCTTGATTAAGATAATCTGCTCTAGATAGTTTGTCATGTATCAGAACGATCTCACTTGGACTAAGTACACTGTCCGACCAGCCGACATAAAATATTGGAAGCATGGTGAGTATTCCTGGGGTTATTTCTTGAGAAACTATATTGGCCATGTAAATTATTTATTTATAGTTGTGAATATGGTTTTAAAACATGAGATAGAAAGATAATGTTTCTTAATGATTTAGTGATTATTTAATTCTACTCAATCTGTTTGTAGTAAAAAGACTGAAAGTATGGAAAACGGTGACTTATTATTAAATTAGCGTCAAATGATTGTTGCATTTACTTCAATCTAGAAGTACTAAGACAAACTAGAAAACTAAAATATAGAATATGAGAAAGGTAATTTTTACATTAATCGCATTTGTTGGAGCATTAGGAATCATAGGTGCACAAAATGTTTCTGAACATGATATGTCAATGAGTCTAGGAAAACAAACAACTTTTTCAGTTGATATAGATGGTGCAGACGAAGGCATGGTTAAGGATGTATGGAAGAAGTATATAAAAGATTATGGAAAGTCAAAGAGAAATAAAAAAGCAAAAGAGTACTACGTAATAGGAGCTAAAGTACCTATGATCGCAGGTTCTAATGAATTAGACCTTTATATCAAATTTGAAGAGAGAGTTGGCCATACAACTGCAAACCTATGGATAGATACTGGAGGAAGTTTCATCAATTCTGACGAGCACCCTAAAGCAGCTCAGGGTGCTGAAGAATTCCTTACTGAATTCTACTTGGTTGTAAAGAAGAAAGCTATTTCTGAAGAAATGAAGGAGCAGGAAAAGGAACTTAATAAATTGGATAAATCTCTTAGAAAACTTGAAAAGAAAAATACTGGTTATCATAAAGATATAGAGAAGGCAAAAGAGAGAATAGAAAAGGCTGAAAAAAATATTGAGCAAAACTTAAAAGATCAAGAAGATCAACGAATTCTAATTGAGCAACAAAAGAAGATTATTGAAGAAGTTATTCAACGGTTGAATAATTTAGGGAAACAGTAAAAGACGGATTCTATTTTGTTCTTAACAAAAAAAACATCACCTCAAAGAAAACACATTGCGTTAAATTATATATGAAAACATATTCACAAGCCACTCATTGAAATTTTGGGTGGCTTTTTTCATTCTAAATCGAACAGTGTGCCTTTGAGAATATTTAGTTACATCGATGATAAAAAAGCTAATCATGCATTTTTTCAAACATTGATACATATTAGAAAATTATATATGATATTAATTTAATGTGTAAGCCTTATTTTAAGCCAACAAACCTATCTTTGCATAATCAGTGCAAAAATGAGTTGTCCACAATTATTAATGGTTATCCACAAAATGCTAACAAGCTCAATTTCGTTGATAACTTTTACATCTTGAAGGAACTCTTAGCTTTGTATTGCAATTTTCAATAATACATCAATAAGTCTTTCACTTTCAATGGCAGAATCAGAACAACCTTTAAAAGCAGTCTCAAATAGAATGAGTGCTGTAAGTGGTAAGAATGGTCAAGGTGATCTTTCATTTGGTAAAATACAGCCCCAAGCAATAGCTTTGGAAGAAGCAGTGCTGGGTGCTATTATGCTAGATAAAGATGCATTTCCAACTGCGACAGAGATTTTGAGGGCGGAGTCATTCTACTTAGAAGCACACCAGCTTATCTACACAACAATGAGTGAGATATATGGGCAATCTCAGCCTATTGACTTGCTTACGGTGCATGAAGCATTAAAGAAGGCAGGTACGCTTGATAAAGCTGGAGGTATTACTTATTTGATGGAGTTGACCAATAAAATTGCTTCAGCGGCCAACTTAGAATTTCATGCGAGAATAATAGCTCAAAAATTTATTCAACGAGAATTGATCAGAGTATCCACTACTATCATCCATGACTCTTATGATGAGACCAAGGATGTTTTCGAGTTGCTAGATATGGCAGAACAAAGCTTATATGATATCACAGATAAAAACCTGAGTTCTGGTTACGAATCGCTTAAAATGCTTGCAATTCAAGCGCAAAGAGAGATCGAGGCAGCATCTCAAAAAGGATCAGAAATGACGGGTGTGACGACTGGATATGTAGAGCTCGATAAGCTTACGAGTGGATGGCAACCTTCGGATCTGATCATTATTGCAGCAAGACCAGGGATGGGTAAAACCGCATTCACACTTTCGTTGTCTAAGAATGCAGCAGAAGCAGGAAGAGGAGTAGCAGTATTTTCACTGGAGATGGCAAGCGTACAACTCGTACAAAGGCTTATATCCATGGATGCTGAAATCTCAGGTAGTAAACTGAGGAATGGCCAAATGGAAGATTACGAATGGAAAAAACTACATGAATCGGTAGAAAAACTTGCTGACATACCTATATTTATAGATGATACGCCAGGTATCAACATCTTTGAGCTAAGAGCCAAATGCAGAAGACTTAAGCAAAAGCATGATATCTCGATGATCGTTATCGATTACCTTCAGTTGATGAGTGGTGCTCCAGGTGGCGGTGGCGGTGGTAATAGGGAACAAGAGATATCAGCTATTTCGAGAGCCTTGAAAGGATTGGCCAAGGAATTGAAGGTGCCAGTAATCGCACTATCCCAGCTTTCAAGGGCGGTGGAATCAAGAGGAGGAGAAAAACGACCAATGCTTTCGGATTTGAGAGAGTCAGGAGCGATCGAGCAGGATGCGGATATCGTAACATTTATCTATCGTCCAGGATATTATGGTATCGAGGAAGGAGATATGGGCGTACCTTCTGACCTTACTGAAATAATTGTCGCTAAGCACAGAAATGGTAGTTTGGATACTGTAGAACTTAAGTTTGTTGGTCAATATGTGAAGTTCGAAGATCCAGGTGAAGGTGGATTTAGCAACGACCTAGGAGATAGTTTCGTAGCAGATCCGTTTGCAAGTGGAATGGTTACTCGGCAGTCAAAAATGAATGAATCTGGAGAAGGTGGAGGAGAAGCACCACAATTCGGAACTCCCGATTTAGGTGATATTCCGTTTTAGGGCAAATTAAATTAAACTTTCTAGATAATGTTCTTCTATCCCAAATTCAGCTTTTAGAGCATCTATTTGTTTTATGGCTTCCTTATTCACAACTCCAGTTTTTACAGCTGAAATCATCACATTTTTTCCAGTATGTTCGGATGATATAAATTCGAATACTTTCACTTCGTATCCTTGAGATTCTAGAATCAAAGCCCTGATTGAGTCGGTTATCATTTCAGCTTGTCTTTCGAGCAAGATTCCATGTTTTAATATTGGGTTTAAAGCGCTTTCAGTTTTCCTAATGGCTTTTCGAATTTGCTTATGACAGCAAGGAGCGACTACTATATATTTAGCTTCTGCTTCTAGCCCTTTAGCAATAGCCATATCTGTAGCTATGTCACAAGCATGAAGAGCAATGACCATATCAGTGGACTTAATTTTATATTGATCAATGCTTCCTAGATCAAAGTTAAGACCTATGAGCTTGTTTTTTTGAGCAATATTATTGCACTTATCTACCAAATCTTGTCTGATTTCCACACCTTTCACCTCTGCATTTTGTGATTGACCATTATTGAGGTAGTCATATAGTGCAAAAGTTAGATAACCTTTGCCGCAGCCCATATCGATTATCTTTTTTACCGTTTTATCATCTTTTATTAGTGCAGCTATGAGCTCTATGTATTTATTGATCTGTTTGTATTTGTCCTGTGCATGGGCATAGATTTTCCCATGGGTTGAACTCAGTCCTAGATCCACTAAGTACGGCGTAGATTCTGATATCAATCTTTGTTTTATATGATTATGTTGTTCAATTTTGATTTCGTTTTTTTCCTTTTTTATCAATACTTTGCTATGACCTTTTTTCGATTGAAGTAAGCTTATTTTTTGATCTGGAAAGTATAAATCAGCATTATAGAATTGATTTTCTAAATTATCAGATATTTCATCAATGAGAGCATCTGAATTAAAGTTTTTGGCTTGGTCATTTGTCTTGCTTCTATAAGTTGCATTGTAGACTAATTCATCATTAATTTCAACAGGTCGAAAGAAGATATTCCTCAACTCACTCTGTTTATTTCTAGGCTTGGCAAGTGTAAGTTTGAAAAGATGACCTTGATCTAAGGCAGAACTTATATAAGAGATGAAATCTGTCATGGTGCAAAGGTATCGAAATAATAATTTTATTTGTTGAAGATTAAAATGTGAGTAGAGACAAAAAATGCCGCTCCATAATAGTATGGAGCGGCAAAACTGTAATCCAATTTTAACAATGTTAAAAATATCTTCTTTTACAATTAATCTATTTTTGTAATTCTTTTTGTAATTGAAAACTGAGCATCTGATATCACTACTGTGTACATTCCATTTTGCATATTTGATACATCAATTACCTGTCCTGATTGAGCATTTTTTATATTCCTTATTGCTCTTCCATTATTATCTACGATATATATAGTAGGATTATCGAACTGGTTATTTTCAAAATCTACAGTCATCATAGTACTTGCTGGACTTGGGTATACATTGGCTTCACTTGCTGGCAATTCCTCTGATCCTACCGGTGGTAGTAATACGACATCAATTACATGTACAATCCCATTTTCTGTTACGATATCAGCTGCAATAACTTGTGCGTTATTGATAAATACATTGTCATCATCAATAGTAACTGTGATATCAGCACCATTTAAAGTTGTAGCTGTCATGCCATCAGATAAATCAGTTGATAATACCTCTGAACCAAGAACATGGTATAATAAAATATCTGTCAATTGACCTTCTGGTTCTGATAAAAGAGCATTTAGTGTTTCTGTAGGAAGTTCTGCGAATGCTGCATCTGTAGGTGCAAAAACAGTATAAGTGCCATCTGCTTGAAGTGTAGATGATAAATTAGCTGTATCTAAAGCAATTTGAAGGATTGTATGATCTTCAGATCTTATTACTACATCCATTACAGTTGTAGGTGCTGGTAAGAGTACTGCATCGATTACATGAATAATACCATTTCCAGTAAAGAAATCTGTTAAAACTATCTGAGCATCATTTATAAAAGCTCCTTCAGCATTTAATGTGATAATTGCTGTCTCGCCTTGTACTGTTGTGATTTCTAATTGATTTGAGAGATCACTTGCGAATGTTCTACCATCAACAACATGATACAATAGTGCATCTATTAATTTCTGAGGAGCTGCTACCAAAGATTCTAAAATATCTTCCGGTACTGCCAAGAATGCATTATCCGTAGGTGCAAATATGGTCGTTCGTGTATCTGATGAATTCTGACCTTCTAGCAACCCTGTTAATTGTAACACTTGAGCCAATACAGTGAATCCTTGACTATTAAAGATTACAGAAGCATTAGTGGTAGGAAGCATTATAGCATCTATAACATGAACTACACCGTTGGTTCCAGGTAGGTCAGTAACTGTTATCATCGCTCCTGCACCACCATTTGCATTGATAGTAAACCCACCTGTTTCTACAGCAGTTACTAAATAGTCTAAACCTCCTAAAGAAGTTCCAATAGTACCATCTGCTAAATCAGAAGAATTTATTACAGATCCTGTAACATGATAAGTAAGAATGTCTGTAAGTTGACCGGATGGATCTGCCAATAATTGGTCAATTAGTTCTTGTGGAAGTACAGAGAATGCTTCGTCTGTAGGTGCGAAGACTGTCAAAGTACCTTCATCTGATAACACACCATCTAAACTTGCAGCTTCCAGCAGCAATTGTAATGTGTTATGATCTGGTGAATCTGAAATGATATCAAATACTGTTGGGTCTGGTGGTAATAGAACAGCATCGATTACATGTACTACGCCATTATCAGTAATGATATCTGCCATTGTTACTTGGGCATCATTGATGAATACACCATCCATATTGATAGTAACGGTTATGTCTTTACCATTGATTGTTTCAATCACCTGCCCATCAGAGAGGTCAGTAGAAAGTGCTGTAGCTCCTACTGCATGGTATAATAAGATGTCAGTTAGCGCTCCAGAAGGATCTTCTAAAAGTGCCTCAACAGTACCTGCAGGCAATGCCGCAAATGCATCATCGGTTGGTGCAAATAAAGTAAAAGGTCCATCACCTGATAACGTTCCTGCTAAGTCTGCTGCTAATACGGCAGCTTCAAGCGTATTATGATCTAAAGAATTGACAACGACGTCTACAACAGTAATAGTTGGAGGTAATAAAACAGCATTGATTACATGTACTACGCCATTGGTTGCTATAATATCTGCCATTGTTACTTGGGCATCATTGATAAATACACCATCCATATTGATAGTAACGGTTATGTCTTTGCCATTGATTGTTTCAATCACCTGCCCATCAGATAGGTCAGTTGAAAGTGCTGTAGCTCCTACTGCATGATATAATAAAATATCAGTCAATGCTCCAGAAGGGTCTTCTAAAAGTGCCTCAACCGTACCTGCAGGTAGTGCAGCAAATGCATCATCAGTCGGTGCAAATAAAGTAAAAGGTCCATCACCTGATAACGTTCCTGCTAAGTCTGCAGCGACAACAGCAGCTTCGAGTGTGGTGTGGTTGTCAGAATCGACTACAATATCAACTACAGTCTGAGCTGAAGAGAATACAGAAAAAAGAAGAAAAATGAGTAAATGTCTAAGTTTCATAATTGTGTGTTTTTTAAATTTTAAATGATTGATTTAAATTTTTGTAATTGATGTCTAACTATATATATGCAGTTAATCTTAAAAGGGTTGCTTTTTGTTTAATAAAAAATACAAAATGCTAAACAAAGCTGATTGCATTCTATTTAAATCATTGATTATAATTCTAGATTCATTATTGATTTTGACTTTAGATTGAAAAATTATTTAGCGCGCTAAGCAACCCTTTCCAATCAAACTGCATATATATTGATGAAAATAATCATAAACGAATTGGATCTGATAACAGAATGTGTCAATGATAATCGACTTGCCCAAAAGCAACTCTATGATTTGTATAAAGTGAGAATGTTCACTTTATGCTTACGGTACATGTCCGATAAGATGGATGCTGAAGACATGTTACAAGAAGGGTGGGTGAAAGTATTTAAACAAATACGAACATTTGATTCAAACAGGGGTAATTTTTATAGCTGGATAAAGCGAATTTTTATAAATACGAATTTGGAATACTTGAGAAAAAAAAGATTGCAGTTTGAAGATATATCAGATTCTGAAATAGGTTATTCAACCAGTTTAAATAAACCTATCCATGATATGGCAATGCAAGAATTAGTAAAGTTGCTTCAAGAATTACCACCGGGATATAGATCTGTTTTTAATCTTTTTGTATTAGAAGGCTATACACATAAAGAGATCGGGGAGACATTAAACATATCCCCAAATACTTCCAAAACACAATTGATGAAAGCCAAACAAATGATGCAAGCTAAAGTACATGTTTTAAGAGCCATATAATTACTACCTAATGAGTAACAATGATAATATAGAGAAGGCTTTCCAAGAAAGATTTGAACATGATTCGATCACTGATCATAATTGGAACAATCCGAGTGAAAGTATATGGGATAAAATAGAAAGCGATCTTGCTTCTAAAGAGAAATCTAGATTAGCTTATCCCTTTTTTATGATGGTTTCTGGATTGTTGCTTTCATTTATCGGTGTAGGATATTTGATGATTCAAAATAATAATATAGCTAAGCAAGTCAATGAAATAAGAGTCGAACTTGAAAATTGTGGAACCCAAAATAATAACTACCAAAATAGTAAAACGGTAGACCAGAAAAGTCAATCAAAAGAAGTATTGACACCTTATGGAGGAATTAATAAATCAAAGATTGCCGAAATAGAAACCATTCAACCTGAAGAAACAGAAGGAGCAAAAAACTTAAATCCGAAAGATAGAATTGAAAAACTAACAACAGGGGCTAAAATATTTAATCAGCCAAAACCAATACAACCTGCAGGGCATTTAGAAGATTTAAACACTGATGTTGGTGTACAGAAGTTAGGTGAAATTTCTAGAATCGATAATTCACTAGTTCAAAATCAAGAAAGACAAGTCTCAATTATTCAAGCTCTACTTCAAATTAATAATTACTTATCACGGAGAAAATCGATAATTGCTTCTCCCAAAATGAATATATCTAAGACGGTTTCTAATATTCAGCCAAAATCTTTTGTGTCAATATCAGGAGGGATAATAGGTAGTAATTTGATTTCAAAGGGAAATCAAGGGTCAGCGCTTACGGAATTGATAGATAGAGAGTATGCAAAGCCTGGATCTATAGTTGAAGTAAAATATACTTCAGCTATTTCAAGAAGATGGAGCTTGAGCGGAGGTCTTGGTTTTTCTAATCAAGAGTTTATCACTGAATATGATATCACACTACCTTATCAAGTAGGAGAAGAAATAGTAGAAAATGGGATAGGATATATTGATTTTGAACATAGTTTACCTACATCATTTGGTAATACAGACACTGAACTTAGGCTTCGAAGACCAAATGCGGACATGCCATTAGAGGAAGAAAATGTAAATATAGATTTCGACACAAAACATAGATTTTTATCCCTTAACGCACCCCTTTCTATAGACTATTTGAGCAGCAATCTTCACTCAGGATTTAATTTTGGGGTAGATTTTGTGCCATCATATATCATTTCCGCTCGGTCTGGTATATCATCAGTAGTTTCTAAACACAGCGAAATTGAATCTGTGAATAACGATTCCACTTCTGATTATAACAGTTTGCAAAAGTTAAACTTAGCTGTCGGTGGTCACATAGGGTATAGATATCCAATTGCAGAAAAGAGCGGATTAGAATTTAGTGCAAAATATTTGAGAAATTTGAATAGTTACTTTTCTTCTGAATCTTTCTCATCACAAAATCAAGGTGTTCAATTTTCAGCTGGATATTTCTTCATGTTTTAAAGTCAAATTTTGACTGACTATCTTTGTACCATATGAATAGGAAAATCGTACTTGCCATTGGTGGATCTAGCGGGTCTATATATGCAAAATTATTGATGGAAAAGTTGTCTCAGATCAAAGACTTAACAGTTGGTGTGGTCATGAGTGATAACGCTATAGTGAATTGGGAAATAGAAATTGGTCCATTTGACGCAAGCGTATATCCATTTACTTTTTATAAGAAGAATGACTTCATGGCTCCTTTTGCGTCAGGTTCGGCGAAGTATGAGACTATGATTATATGTCCATCTTCTATGGGGTTATTGGCAAGAATAGCTGGGGGTATATCAAATGATCTTACCACAAGAGCAGCTGATGTAATCTTAAAAGAGAGGCGAAAACTCATCATCGTACCACGAGAAGCACCTTACAATCTAATTCACTTAAAAAATATGACTGCACTCACACAAGCAGGTGCTATTGTATGTCCAGCTACACCTTCATTTTATAGTAAACCAAAGTCGCTCGAAGAGATTTGCAATACTGTAGTGGATCGAGTTCTTGATCTAGCTGGTATTGATATATCTACATATCGTTGGGGAGAGGAAAGCAATTAACTGTTTCGTGATGTTTATCTCATTGTGTTGTTTCAATATTTAGGATTGAAAATACTACATTTGCATCTTCTATAAATTAAGAGACTTAGAACGATGGCAAAGAGAACAAAGGTAGTCAAGATAATAGCTGACGATTATATAGGACAGGAACTAACAGTAGCTGGTTGGGTTCGTTCATTTAGACAAAACAGATTCATAGCATTGAATGATGGATCAACCATCAAGACATTACAAATTGTAATTGATTTTGAGAACGAAGATCCTGAAGTAATTAAGCTTATTACAGTAGGTGCAGCAGTAAAGATTTCTGGAAAAATAGTAGCATCTCAAGGAAGAGGACAGACTGTAGAATTGATAGCTAGTGAAATTAAGGTTCTAGGGGTCTCTGATGCTGAACAAGGTCCTGGACAATATCCGCTACAGCCAAAGAAGCACTCTTTAGAATATCTTAGAGAAATCGCTCATTTAAGATTCCGAACAAATACCTTTGGAGCTATTTTTAGAATCAGACACCATGTGGCTTTTGCTATTCACGAGTTTTTCCATAATAAGGGATTCTTATATATGCACTCACCTATCATTACGGGAAGTGATGCCGAAGGTGCTGGCGAGATGTTCAAAGTGACCAATTTTGATATTGATGATACTCCAAAAGGAGAAGATGGAAAAACGGATTTTAGCCAAGATTTCTTTGGAAAGGCTACGAATCTGACTGTATCAGGTCAATTAGAAGCTGAGCTAGCTGCTTTGGCTTTCAGTGAAGTATATACTTTTGGTCCTACGTTCCGTGCAGAAAATTCTCATACATCAAGACATCTGGCAGAGTTTTGGATGATCGAGCCAGAAGTAGCATTCGCAGACTTGAATGATAACATGGATCTAGCGGAAGAAATGCTCAAGTATGTTATCAAAAGCGTACTAGACAGGTGTGGTGACGATCTTGATTTCTTAGAAAACAGATTGATCGATGAAGAAAAAGTTAAGCCAACAAATGAGCGCTCTCCAATGCCATTGAAAGAGAAGCTACAATTCTGTGTTGATACTGATTTCGAAAGAGTAACTTATACGCGCGCCATTGATATTCTCAAAAACTGTAAGCCAAATAAAAAGGGTAAGTTCCAATTTAAAATAGAAGAATGGGGAGCTGACCTGCAAAGTGAGCACGAAAGATTCTTGGTAGAAAAGCACTTCAAGAAACCAGTTATCTTAACAGATTATCCGAAAGATATTAAGGCATTCTACATGCGTATGAATGAGGATGGCAACACTGTTGGTGCAATGGATATATTGTTTCCAGGTATTGGAGAAATCGTAGGAGGATCTCAAAGAGAAGAACGATTGGACGTATTGTTGGCTAGAATGAAGGAAATGGATATCCACGAAGATGAAATGTCTTGGTTCTTGGATACTCGTAGATTTGGTACTTGTCCACATGCTGGATTTGGATTAGGATTTGAGCGATTAATCTTATTTGTAACGGGTATGGCCAATATCCGTGACGTGATTCCTTTCCCTAGATTTCCTGGAAGTGCTGAATTTTAAAATTTAATTATATGAGTCCACTCCGAAAACTCCTCAACACTAAAATGTTTCTTTTCGGAGTGGGCTCATTATATGATTTAGGGTTTTATTTAATGTGCCCAATTATAATCGGATAATCGAACTGTTTGTAATTGGATTTTGCATATATTGGTTTTGCAATTAAATTATCTAATATTGGCATCAACCTTATCCTATATAATTGATATAAATGACACAATCATATCCGCGAATCATGGGTTTGGAAAGTTTGCTAGTGAAAACAATGCAAAGGATCTCGCAAAGTCAATAATCGGAGAATCCATATGGAAATTTATCTATTTTGATGAAGTTCATAGGTTGTACCAGAGACTCTTCAAAGCGATACGAAAGACTGATAAAGAAATAGCCCTCAATTTTAGATGTGATAGTCACAATGTCCTTAGGTTCATGAAAATGAATATCAAACCAATCGGAGAAAACAATCTTCAAATAGAAACAAAGTTAATTCGACAAGTTGATCGTAAGAAAATGCTTTCAAGAGAGATACTTTATCTAGGGATACATAGTGGTACTCCAATGTGCAGTCATTGCAATAAGATTTATATTAATGACAAAGGGGTCTGGATGGAAATTGATCTAGCGATTGATAAAAATTTTATAAACAGGGAGTTATCGGTCAATTTTAAAATTTGTGATGATTGTGTAAATCAGTTTAATTGTATTATTTCAGAATTGAGATAATACCATTTACGTTTGAAATTGTCGGTTATTATTTCGTTTTTTCTTTGCGATCCTTCGTTAAAAATACTCACGATTATTACTCAGTGTAACAATTGATATTTCAATTGTGGGCTGAGAGCTATGCTTTTGGAGTAGTATATTTATTTATTGGTGAGTGATTACGTTGTATACACTATTGCTAGCCCACAAATCTCTGATTTATTACACTAGCCGACATGTTTGCTGTTCAAGCTATTTGGCTATCATTGCGTTTTTTGCCTTGACTCGCTTTGAAGAATTCTAAAATTATATTCCGACATTCCAAACCGTAAATGGTATAATAGATTGATACTGTTTAAGTTTTTTGTTAAAAAATAATTATATTATCTTTAATTTTGAGCTATATTAAACGGTAATCATTCCTACTTTCAAATATGAAAACCCGACATCTCATACTTTTCTTACTGTTTGTTGTTTTCGCTATATCATGCTCTGGCCCACAAAAGCTATATGAAAAAGGCAAATACGCCAAGGCCTACGACAAAGCCCTCTCAAAACTCAAGAAAGGAAAAGATCGTAAAATGAAAACGTTGGTTAATAAGGCATTTGCCAAAATGATAGACCAAACGAGAGACGAGTTGATTGATCTAAATAGGAACTATGATCTAGTTGATGCAGAAATAAATCTTAAAAAGTATGACGAAGTAGGAGAGCGATTTGAAGAAGGAGAAATGTATCTCACGGATGAAAATGTATTAAAATTCTCAAAATTCAGAGCAGAGAAAGAAGGACTTGTAGCAGATGTTTATGATGAAGGATTGTCATTGATGGAAGTATTTAAATCATCACAATACAAGGAAAAAGCCAGAGAAGCATTTGCTTATTTTTCATTAGTGGATAAATACTGTAGCACAGATTTTCCTAATATGGATGAGTTACTGAATGAGTCCTTTGAAGCAGGTATTGTGGTGTATAATGTGAATGCAGATCTAAATTTTGATCAAACTTACAGATGGGAAGTCAACAGAAAATTTGATGACTTAGAGGGCCGCCAAGGATTTATAAGAATTGTATATGATACTCCAGGAAATGTTGGAGATTGTTTGGTAGAATTAGATTTTGACAGATTAGACGTAGACTTCCAAGAAAGTACAAGCACAAAAACATATTCTGGAGAGGTAGAGGATGGCTATACAACTAAAATTGACACGAGTGGACAAGAGATCAAGGTACCTAAGTATATTACCGCAACTGGAAGTGTAACGACAAGGCGCACAACAAAAAGAGTAAGATGGAGAGTGAATCTTGATGTGAGATCAATGACAAGTGATTGCATGCTCAAAGAAGAAAGGTTCATTGAAGAAGTAACCGATGAAATTGACCAATATGAAGCAAGTGGTAACCTAAGAGTTATACCATATAAGTTTTTACAAAATAATAATAGTAAACTAGAAAGCACTGATAATATGGTTGATGATCTTATTGATGAACTGTATCGGGATATTTATAATTATCTATATTAGAAATAAACATCTGCAATTATTGTGAAAAATATTCTCATTTTATTCTTTCTCTTTATTGGAGCTGATGCAATATCACAGCGGGTATTGATATTGGGAATTGATGGTATGCGTGCTGATGTTTCGAAAATCGCAAATACTCCAGCCCTAGACAATCTGAAAGCTGAAGGTGTCTATAGCTATGATGCACTCAATAATGATATCACTATAAGTGGCCCCGGATGGTCTGCTTTATTGTGTGGAGTGTTATCTCCTAAACACAATGTAACGAACAATAATTTTTCAGGAAATAATTATGCTCAATATCCTTCTTTATTTAGTAGAGTAGAGGCATATGATGCTAATATGAATACAGTTTCAATTTGTCATTGGAGTCCAATAAATAATTCAATTGTTCAAAATGATGCTGATCTTGCATCCAATGTTCCTTCTGACCAAGCTGTAGAAGATGAGGTTATTAATCAGCTCCAAAACGAAAATCCACATGTCATATTTGCTCATTTTGATGATGTCGACCATGCAGGACATGCACATGGTTTTTCACCAGATGTGCCAGAATATGTGGAGGCCATTGAAACTGCAGATACTCATGTAGAAAATATATACAACGTTTTAAAAGCAAGACCAAACTACGTGGCTGAAAATTGGATCATCCTAGTTACTTCAGATCACGGAGGTATTGGGTTTAGTCATGGTGGTTCGACTATTGAGGAGGAGAATGTCTTGTTTATTGCCAATGGAGCAAACATACCTGTAGAAGAAATAAAAAAAGATAGTGTATTTACAATTGATGATGCATACAATTGTCTAGGCGATTCAGTAGAGTTAAGATTTGATGGAGTAAATGACTTCGTTCAAGTTCCGCATGTGCCGGCTTTTGATTTTGGGGCTGATGATGATTTTTCAATAGAATGTAGAGTTCGAACTACAAATGCCGATGATGTGGCAATCATTGGCAATAAAGATTGGGATTCTGGTAATAATAAAGGTTTTGTCTTTTCCTTCAAGTTTAGTTCTGGACCAGAATGGAAAGTCAATATTGGTGATGGATCAAATAGAACTGATATCAATACAGGTGGTCCCATTGCAGATGATGAATGGCATACATTGAGTGTCACATTTGATCGAGATGGGATGATGAAGATGTATGAAGATGGTATCTTTGTAGATGAAGCTAGCATATCAAACGTGGGAGATATTACGAATGGGAATGATTTATTTTTCGGTACAGACATCGATCAAGGATATGATTTTAATGGCTCAATCGCAGAAGTTCGAATTTGGGACGAAATTTTATCGGCTCAAGCGATATTGGATTTTGCATGTGATATAATTACAAATAATCACCCAAACTATTCGGACTTGGTTGGATATTGGAAAATGAATGAAGGCATAGGTGCTACTCAAGTCCAAGATCAAACAGCAAATAACAACGATGGTACTATCAATAATGCATTATGGTATGAGCCAGATACAGTTTGGGTTAATGATTATACAAATACACCGAGAATTGAAGATTTGCCAGTGACAGCTCTTGCACACCTTTGCGTACCTATTGATACCGCGTGGAGCCTTGATGGACAAAGTTGGGTTGCTGACTGTATATACAATGATAAAGATTGCGCAAATCCAGGATACAATACTTGGATAGGACCAACTCAGGATAATTGGCACAATACTGACCATTGGAGTAGAGGCTTTATACCAAAGATCTGTGACCATGTTATAATCCCAAGTGGATTTGTAGTGACTATAGAAACCAATCTGATGGCCAACTGTAAATCAATCAAAGTAGAGGGGAGTAGTGAGCTGATTGTTGAGATTGGCGCTTCTCTAGAAGTGAGGGATGATTGATGTTTTTATGTAAATCTTTCGAAATCTCTGTTACACGAAGATATATACATTACTTGTGCTCTAAACAATGAAGATCACCTAATGTTATACTGTTAATTCATAAACCAATTTGAACAAATATGTATAGAAATCTTCTCAAAATCAATTACCTTTTATTTATAATTCTTCTTACGCTAAGGACATATTCGTGTAATGAATCTGAATCAGTAAATTTAGAGCAATACGAAATTATTCCTCAGGATAGCTTATTGACTTGGTTGCAAGAAGGCAGAATGCATTCTTGATAGACCCAACTATTGTTTCTAGTTCAAAGCTGCAATCAATTGCTGGTATTATAGGACCAATGCTTGTATTTGTAGAAAGCGACCAGTCTGATGAAAAAGACAAATATTGGTACCACTTCAAACCACAAGAGACGATTAGTGAGTTAAATAACTTAATGAAAAAAGTAAGAAAGGGATTAGAGGATGGAATTTCACTTCCTGACGATACATATCTTAAAGTATTCCACTCAAAACATGACCCCACTGCCAATTCAGTAAGTACTGTATTGATATATAAAGGAATGACAAACTCTGATGGTAGCAATATCGATGTTCAAATAATGGACTCGGATATTCATGTATTTACACGATTAAAATTAAGAGATGAGGTAAGTGTACTTAATCTAGGTAATCAAGAAGATGCGTTTTTACAAATGGCGCAAAGACTGAGCGAATAGATGAAATTGATTTAATTAGAATATAATACAAATCTCCATCCGATTAACCATCAGATGGAGATTTTTTTGCCAAAAGGAGATAATTAGTAAATGAGTATTATCTGAATCCAAACTGCTACTAAAGTATTTGATGTTTAACATAAGTTATTCTAGTCGAAGGGGCAGGATTTAGAAAAGTAAAAAAGTCCTCTTTATTGAACCACAAGATTACGAGTGCTTTTCCTTTTTCCATCATCTAGTTGAATGGTATAATTCCCTTTTGACAATAATCCAATATCTACAGAAAAGGTCTGTTCTCCAGTTATTACTCTTTCTTTCTGTTGTTTTACAAGACGTCCATAAATGTCGTAAATATCTACAATCAAAGAACCACTTTTATTCGATGTATAAGTGATGTTTATCCTATCAGATGGAGTAGGATTGGGAAAAAGCATAAAATCAAAACTCAAGTCCTCAGATTCTTCTTCCACGGAAACTACACTTTCGTTAGTATATAGTTTCGAAATTCCCTCTTCGGAGCTGTTAAGCCCAGTAATGAGCACATCGGGATCGTTATCACCATCTACATCTGCAAAAGCTATAGCGCCTATAGCAATTGCTTCAAAAGGGGTATTCATTATTTCAGTAAAATTGCCACCTTCATTCTTGTACAATTTCACGCTGAAAGTTGTATCTATATCTAAGCCTGAAATAAGTAAATCTGGGTCATTGTCTCCGTCTATATCAGAAAAGACTACTGAACTATATGTAAGACCACCAAAAGGAGTTCCTTCCACTTCTGTGAAATTACCACTTTCATTCGTGTACAATTTCGATATGAAAGCATCCTCACTTTCCCCAGTAATAAGTAGATCTGGATCCCCGTCCCCATCTACATCCGAAAAGGCTACCGAACAAAACAGACCAACAGCATCAAAAGGAGTTCCAGTTACTTCGGTAAAAATACCACCTTCGTTTGTATACAATTTCGATATAATATCTTGTCCGGATTTCAACCCCGAAATGAGTATGTCTGGATCGCCGTTTCCATCTATGTCTGCAATGGCTGTTGAGCCAAAATAAATATCATCAAAAGGATGATCTATTACTTCAGTGAATTGCCCACCATCGTTCGTATACAGATTAGTCCATGGACCTTCCCCTGTAGTGAGTAGATCTAAGTCATTGTCGCCATCAATATCGAAAAAGTCTATTGTACCTCCCTCACCACCCCTAATTGGAGTGTTCAATTCTTCAGTAAAATTGCCATCGTCATTAATATACAGTTTTGCAAATGCACCTCCTGATTCATTATCTCCCGTAATAAGTACATCAGGATCATTATCTCCATCTATATCTGCAAATGCTATAGCCCCTGCGCCACTTCCCATAAAAGGAGTATCCATAATTTCCGTAAAAACACCTCCGTCATTGGTGTATAGCTTTGCAAAAACATCATCTGAATTATTTTCGCCAGTAATGAGTACATCTGGATCATTGTCACCATCAATATCAGCAAAGGCCATTGCACTAAATTTAGCACCCTCAAAAGGAGTATCAAGCACTTCAGTAAAGATTTGAGCAGAAAGTTGTTGTACAGATAAAGTAAGAATGAAGAGTAGAATTAATTTCATTTTTATTAGTTTTTATAGTTGAAGAGTATGTATAAACTCACATTTTTTTATAAATTAATTAATCATATGTCAGCCGTTGCAAGCTGAATATTTTACTGGGTTTAATGGTATTTCCTGTTATCATCTCTAGCAATTTAACAGATATAAGTTCTAGTTTTATTTATTCCAATAGCATAATATCCAGTAACTTCCCTTTTTGATTCTTCATAGTTTTGTGATTTCCATTTATTGGTATTTTTACCTTCGCTACACCAATAAGCCCACCAATCAAAGCACCTGGAATTGTTAATAGAGCGCCATAAATTAATGCTGTTTCCCCAGCGTTAAAAAGCTGAAGTCCTGAGGTGTCATTTCCACTGGACAAACCTATAACTGCACCAACTGTAAATCCAGCTAAAGCTCCGTATAGAATACTCTTTCCGATTTTCCCTTTTTTTCTATATTTAAATGTTTTGATGTTATTGACATCTATATGTTGAGTTCTATAATTATTGTGAAATTTATTTGTGTGAGTAGATAAAACAATAGTACTATCTTCGATTCCTCTTAAGTATCCTTTATATTTAGACGACTTATCAATAGAAGAAATCCATACGTTATAGTTCTTCTTCTTCTTTCTTTTTACCTTTTTACCTACAGGGTATAGGTTTTTTAATTCTTTCATATCTGTAAGTGAAGGATTATCAAAGACATCCATATATCCACCGACATACACAATATTATTCAACCCACTCAAGCTAATTAGCGACTCGTTTTGCTTCACTTTTAGATATGTTCCGATTGTAGTTAAGTTCCCAAGACTATTGAAGTTTTCCAACGAACTATTGTTTTGAACATCTAAACATTTTGAGATCGAGGTCAAACTTTCCAACCCGTCTAGTTTAGATAAATTATTATTACTCTGTATTGATAAGCAGCCATCAACAGAAATTAGATTTTTAAGTCCACTAAAACTCAATAATGAATTGTTATTACTTATTAAAAATCTTTTACTTATAGATGCCAAATTTGCTAACCCACTCAGGTTTGGAAGCAGGTCGTTATCTGCAATTGTGTGCTCTGAATGGAAACCAAGACCATTGATTAATACAAATAAACTTGGCGACCAATGCTGTAATTAAGATGGAGGTAGGTCCTCCGTAGACGCCGTGCAGGCGGAGTCTACAAATCACCTTAAGGTGCTGGAGAAGTGATTCTCTGGTATTGAGCGTTTAAGGAAAAGGTCTGGTAAGACGGATCAGATAGGAATAGAAAAGATGAATGTAAATGAACCACTGATGAAATGTCGA